>OGPR01000021.1_pt1 | contig 208210 bp, 164 predicted proteins | sample 1552981 | NCBI WGS metagenome assembly OGPR01 (sample SAMEA2580260, study PRJEB22360) | human gut metagenome | biome: human gut; feature: human-associated habitat; material: faeces | place: Denmark | collected 2008/2010 | reverse complement strand
GGTGTATGACAGCTATGACGAAATGTTCACCGACCCCGATGTCGATATAATCTACATCACCACTCCGCACAACACGCATTACGGCTTTATGAAGAAAGCAATTTTAAACAAAAAGCATATTCTTGTTGAAAAGTCGATAACATTGAACAGTGACGAACTCGGTGAGCTTATCGCACTTGCCGATGAAAACAACGTTGTAATCGGCGAAGCTATGACGGTTTATCATATGCCGATATATAAAAAGCTGAACGAAATTCTGAAAAGCGGCACACTCGGCAGAGTGAATCTTATCACAATGAATTTCGGCAGTTTCAAGGAATACGATATGAAAAACCGCTTTTTCAACAGAAGCCTTGCAGGCGGTGCAATGCTTGATATAGGCGTGTATGCCTTGTCTGTTATCCGTTGGTTTTTCGATTCAAAGCCGGATAATATGCTGTCACAGCTTAAAACCGCACCGACGGGAGTTGACGAACAGGCGAGCCTTTTGCTGTCGGACAATGAGGGACAGATGGCAACCGTTATGATGTCGCTCCATTCAAAACAGCCCAAGCGTGCTATGATTTCCTGCGAAAACGGCTATATCGAGATCATGGAATATCCGAGAGCGTGGGAAGCAAAAATAACCTATACAGACGGCAGGACGGAGCTTGTCAGCGCAGGTGAAAATTCCGATGCGCTTTACTATGAAATAACCGATATGGAAAAGGCGGTAAACGGCGACAAAAACGTAATGTGCCTTGACTACACCGCCGATGTTATGGAGATAATGACAAGGTTCAGGCAGGAACACGGCATTATATATCCGGAGGAAGAATAAATGGACAGATGTGAAAAGCTGCGGGATAATCTGTACGGTGCCGAATTGCTGACAGGTTCAATTACACCCGTAAAGGAACATATTGCGCAGATATTCTATATTGTAAACAACACCGATAACAGCGAATTTATCGGAAACGAGGCACTGCTGATGATAACTCAGTTCGGTAAAACCGAGTATCATTTCTGCGGCAGACACAGCGAATTATGGCAGAGAATCTTTAACGATACCGCACTTAAAATTTATCCGACAGACAGCGAAAAGGTCATAACCCGTAAGTATGAAAGCACGGAGAAATTTGCGGATGAACTGAGCTCGGTATTGCAGGAGAGATACTTTGTTCCGACCGACTTTTATCTTATTTATGACGATGAGGAAATGTATAGGCAGGTTGTGGGAATGACGGAATGATAAACAGCATGAAATTATGCGGTTAATTTTGCCTTGACTATTTTTATTCAAGGTGATATAATCTGTAACGCAAAATTGCAATATATTATTTGAAGGAGCGATTTTAATGAAGGTATTGATGCTCAACGGCAGTCCGAAGGCGAACGGCAATACCAATGCCGCACTGCTTGAAGTCGGCAGGACGCTTGAAAACGAGGGCATTTCATATGAGATATTCCAGATGGGCGGAAAGCCTGTCAGAGATTGCATAGGCTGCGGACAGTGCAGTGAAAAAGGCTGTGCTTTCAACGATGACGATGTTAATGAGTTTATAGCAAAAGCTAAAGAAGCGGACGGATTTGTGTTCGGTACACCGGTATATTATGCTCACCCGAGCGGACGTATCCTGTCATTCCTTGACAGAGCATTCTACGCAGGCGGTGCGGCTTTCAGATTCAAGCCAGGTGCATCGGTTGCGGTTGCAAGACGAGGAGGCAGTTCAGCATCGTTCGATTGCCTGAACAAGTATTTCGGCATAGCACAGATGCCTGTTGTCGGCTCTACCTACTGGAACATGGTATACGGCAGAGTACCCGGTGAAGCCGAGCAGGATCTTGAGGGTATGCAGACAATGCAGAACCTTGCAAAGAACATGGCGTGGATGATGAAGTGCTTTGAGCTTGGCAGAAAGAATGGAATTACACTGCCCGATACAAGTGCGGTTGTAAGAACGGATTTTATAAGATAACTTAATATTCATAATGTAATAATAAAAGGGCTGAACTGCTTGATTGCAATTCAGCCCGCATCTTGTAGAAAAAGTCTGTTTTTTATAAGATAGTGCGAATTCTCTATCCCTAACCCCAAACCCCTTCCCCGTGGGAAGGGGCTGAGTGTGGGGCTGCCGCCCTCACCCCGCTTGGGGCTACGCCCCAAACCCCATTTTCAAAAATATATAGGTTTTTCTACAAACTGAGGGCTGAACTGCTTAGTTGCAATTCAGCCCTTTTATTATTCTCTTACTCTCAGCTCTCTGAATGCGACAGCGGCCGCCGCACCGACATTGAGCGAATCGACACCGTGATACATCGGTATCTTTACCGTATAATCACAGCCGTCTATAGTCTTCTGCGACAGTCCGTAACCCTCAGAGCCGAGTATTATAGCAAGCCGTTCCTCGCTCTGAAGCGTCTTGTCATCAATACTTACCGAGTTATCTGTGAGTGCCATTGCCGCTGTTTTAAAGCCCAGCGAATTAAGATAAGCGGGGCCGTGCGACTGCCACCAATGCTCATCCTCTCCGATATATCCCCACGGGATAAGAAATACCGTTCCCATACTTACTCTTATGGCTCTCCTGCAAAGAGGGTCACAGCAGGACGGGGTTATCAGCACAGCATCTATGCCGAGTGCCGCCGCAGAGCGAATTATTGCTCCTGTGTTGCTGACATCGGCTATATTTTCGAGTACGGCAATCCTGCGTGCGTTTCTGCAAAGCTCCTCCGCTCTTTTCGGCGCAGGACGCTCCATAGCGCAGAGCATTCCCCGTGTCAGCTCATAGCCTGTAAGCCCGGACATTATCTTGCTGTCGGCGGTATATACCGGAATATCACCGCACCGCTCTATTATGCCGTTTGCACGGTCATTGATATACTTCCTGTCTGTGAGCATCGAAATCGGCTTACAGCCTGCGTCAAGGGCTACTGCTATAACCGTCTGACTTTCGGCTATGAATATTCCGTGTTCATATTCGTACACCTTGCGAAGCCGTGCATCTGTCAGGTGAGTGTATATTTCAAGCTCGGGTATATTTATATCGGCAACATCTATTATTTCAGCCATATTGTTTATTATTTCCTTTCGGGCGGACTTTTTCGTATTGCAAATAATATCGAAAAGTGATAGAATATTATCACAGCGCATCCGCTTGTCGCACTGAATATTATAGCGTATCGTGCGGATGTTGTCAAATATATTGATACGGGAGAAATTATAATGTACGGAGCGTTTATCGGGGATATAGTCGGCTCTCAGTATGAGTTTGACGAAATCAAGACAAAGGACTTTACTTTATTTTCTTATGACTGCGACTTTACCGATGATTCGGTTATGACGGTTGCGGTTGCGTCTGCTGTCATAAGAGCATACGAACTTTCAAAAACGGGCGAAACCGAAATCCCGCTGTCACGATTTATGACAGAGGAAATGCAGAAATACGGGCAGAAATATCCGCATCCCAAAGGTGCATACGGCGGAAACTTTTCAAGGTGGCTGAAAGCGGAAAATCCTCAGCCGTATAACAGCTTCGGAAACGGCTCAGCTATGCGTGTTTCGCCTTGCGGAATAATTGCGGTCACGCTTGAAGAAGCACAGGAACTTGCTGAAATCAGCGCCGCAGTATCACACAATCACCCCGAGGGAATAAAGGGTGCAAAGGCTGTCGCTTCTGCGGTTTTCCTTGCGGCTAACGGTGCGGATAAGGACGAGATACGCAGATACATAGAAGATAATTACTACACGCTTGATTTCACGATAGACGAAATTCGTCCGTCTTATTATTTTGATGTATCCTGTCAGGGATCTGTTCCGCAGGCGATAGAATGTTTTCTTGAATCGACGGATCTTGAGGACACTGTAAGAAACGTTGTTTCAATCGGCGGCGACTGTGATACAACAGGTGCTATGGCAGGCGCTGTCGCTTACGCATATTACAAAAGGCTGGGCGGCGAATATAAAGAACAGGCGGAAGAGTTTACAAACGTCATAAAGCAGAAGTTCCTGCCCGACGAATTTATAGAAGTAGCCGAGAAGCTGAATGAAATATCGGTTCTGCGCCGCCGTGAGTATATTGAAAACGGCAAGTCATCAAGGCTGTATTAACAACAGTATGAAACTACATATCATTCAAAAAGGCGGCAGGTATGGATTACTTATACAAAATCACGGTAGAAATAGATAATGAAAAAGTGCTGAGCTTACAGCAACACGATTTGGATGCGGTATATAAGACAGTAAGAGAAGCGTTTGCAGGGTGTAATTTTAAAGAAGTGCCGACAGATAATAAGCGGCTTGCTTTTGTTATCGGGGACGGTAACGATTCTTTCAGCGAAGTCGGAATCGTGGCAAATGCGCTTCACGACAGCTGGCTCGGCAAGTATCTGAAAAAGATGGAATGGTACGATATGAGCGATGACAGCACTGAGGATATGCTCAGAGAAATGCAAGAATTTGACAACGAATACGGAAAATAAATTTAACGGAGAACATTATGAAAACAGGACTTGTGCTTGAAGGCGGCGCTATGCGTGGAATGTACACGGCAGGCGCACTTGACGTACTTCTTGAAAATGATATAAATTTTGACGGGATAATAGGAACATCGGCAGGTGCGGTGTTCGGAGTGAATTTCCTGTCAAGGCAGGACGGCAGGGTAATCCGCTACAACTGCCGCTTCAACGGTGACAGGAACTACATGGGGATAAAGCCGTTACTTAAAAGCGGTGACTTTTTCAACACGGAATATGCCTATTACAAAGTGCCGAACGAGCTTGATATATTTGATGACGAAACCTATCAGAAATCGGGCGTGCCGTTTTATGCAACGGTCACCGATGTAAAAACGGGAAAGCCGGAGTATCTGCAGGTAAAAAGCGTACTTCGGGATATGGAAATGCTCCGTGCTTCTGCTTCGATGCCGTTTATATCAAAGCCTGTAATAATCGGAGGCAGGGCGTATCTTGACGGAGGAATTTCCGACAGCATACCGTTTGAGCATTTTTCCGAAATGGGATACAAAAAGCAGGTGGTAATCCTCACCCGTGATATGAACTACCGCAAAAAGCCGATGAACAAACTGCTGATACGCTCGTTCTACAGCAAATTTCCAAGCTTGTGCAATGCGCTTGAAAACCGTCACAATGTCTACAACAAAAGCATAGACAAGCTATGCGAACTTGAACAAAACGGCAAGGTGTTTATTATCCGTCCGTCTGAGCCGATAACGATAAGCAGAACGGAGAGAAATCCCGACAGGCTGAAAAGCGTTTATGAGCTTGGAAGGAAGGATATGAAAATGCGTCTTGAGGGTCTTGAAGAATTTTTGGAGAAAGAACAGGAAATATAAATGGCAAACAAGAAATGTCCCGTTGCGAAAAAATGCAGTGGCTGTCAGCTGTCTAATATGACATACGAACAACAGCTTGAATGGAAGCAGAAGGATACCGAAAAGCTGCTCGGCGGTTTCGGCAAGGTATCTGAAATTATAGGCGCAGACGACCCGTATAACTACAGAAACAAGGTGCAGGCGGTATTTCGCTCTGACAGAAACGGCAGGATAATCTCCGGCGTATATCAGTCGTCCAGAAACGGCATTGTCGGAATCGACAGCTGTATGCTTGACGATAAACGTGCGGACGAGATAATTGTCGGAATAAGAGATCTTCTCAGATCGTTCAAATTACATCCATATGACGAGGGTACGGAGCGTGGCTTTTTACGTCATGTGCTTGTCCGTGTCGGAAAGAATACGGGAGAGATACTGGTTACTCTTGTCGGCGGAAACTCAATGTTCCCTAAAAAGCACGACTTTGTGAAAGCGCTTGTAAAGCGGTTCCCTGATATTACGACCGTGACATTCTCGGTAAACCGCACTCCCGAAATGCTTCTTCTCGGAGAAAATAACGAGGTGCTTTACGGCGAGGGATACATTACGGATATTCTTTGCGGAAAAAGATTCAGAATATCTCCGCACTCGTTCTATCAGATAAATCACGCACAGACCGAAAAGCTGTACGACTACGCTATAAAGGCGGCGAAGCTCACGAAGAAGGACGTTCTGCTTGACGCATACAGCGGAATAGGCACGATAGGCATAATAGCGTCTGACTATGTAAAGCAGGTGCAGGGCATTGAATACAACGCATCAGCCGTCCGTGACGCAGTAAAGAACTGTCACGAAAACGGGCTTACCCGCAACATTGCTTTTAACCGTGGCGATGCAGGCGAATTTCTTGAAAAGAAGGCAAAGCTCGGCACTCATTATGACGCAGTGATTCTCGACCCTGCAAGGACGGGAGCGGACAGAAAGTTTTTAAACTCGCTCGTAAAAATCGCACCGGAAAGAATAGTTTATATTTCCTGCAATCCGGCTACGCAGGCAAGGGATCTGAAAACGCTAACGAAAAAGTACACAGTGACCGATATTCAGCCGTTTGATATGTTCCCGCATACGAGGCACGTTGAGTGCGTGGTTCTGTTGACTAAAGCACATAATTGATAGTGTGAAAAAGGCTTGAAATGATGGAGAATAGATAAAAACGAGTAATGAGTGAGGTGATTATAGTGGATTCAGATGCTAATAAAACAATTGAAGAAGTGAAAATTGTTGAAGCTGAAAAAAGACCTCTCGTTATATTTAAAACAGATGCTGATAAATACGGTCGTGATATAACATTGATGAGTGATTTCTTTGATGGTTATGTTCAACAAATGGCATTATCAATAAAAGACCAATCTAACCTTGAAGCCATTCAAGATATTCCTGTTGCCAGTATAGGAATAATAAACGATGCAATACATCAAGCGAGTGTAGTATTAAAGGGCAATATAACTTTATTGCCTGATTTCGATAGTCTTCCTGTAGGTATAAAAGATAAGCTAAAAAAGGGTATTTACACTGTTGGTGAATCAAAACAGGTTGATGGTAATCTTCGTGCAGTTATACTTGATGAAGAAGGAGTGCGTGTAAAGGATATTACATTGAAAAAAGTAATAAGTAATCCAGGAAACGTTGAAACTGTGCGTAGCATTGGAAACCAAATGCAAATGCGTCAAATATATGCGAAGTTAGCTGATATTCAAGAGTTCCAAACCTATCAGCTTGAAAAGGATAGAGACCGAGATATAATTGTTCCTTTTTTAGATGCTAGATCACTTGTTTTGGAAGCAGAGTATAAACAAACGGAAGAAGAAAAAATAGCAGCATTGAAAGCCGCAGACGACAAGATTAGGACGGCCTTAAATGCTGTTTATGCTGATATTGAAACAACAACACGTTCATTTGTTAAAAGAACCAATATACCATTTCTACAGTTTGGAAATCAGTTGAATACCTATATGAATTTTCTTACTAGTGATTTTCAAATAGCAACAAAGTATGTAGGAGTTAGAATGCAACTTTTGGAATATTTGGGGGATTTAAATGTAGCAAAGGAAGTACTACAAGCCTACCAACACGTTGTTTATGATTTTTTGACAAAGCCAGTGACACGTAAAGGGATAACGGCTGTGAATTTGATGCATGATTACTTCCCATATACTAAGGATAATTTGAATTGTTGGCATTATTTTTCTAAAGAAATGCAACCGACTCTTGAAAGAAGTATGAGTGCATTATCCATCGGTATGGATGAAACACAAAATCAAGAAATATATGTTATGACAGTGGAGAATGATGATTATGAGCAATAAAGAAAAAACTTGTATGGTGTGTGGAAGAATCATTATAGATCCAAAAAATAAAACGGGATTATGTCCAAAACATCAAAAACAATGTAATAATATAATTGGAATAGGCACTATTGCTGGTATTGGGATAGTCTTAAAAAAGTATGGTCCCAAGGTAGCAAAGGCACTTATAAAAGTGATAAAGAAATAATATCAATGGTGGTGTCTACATGGACTTGTTATTAAGCGATATTCTTCATTTGTCAATAGACGAGATTAACAATAGTAAAATAGAATTTAATATGCAAGCCGGAAGTGGAGGACAACCATTTCTTGATAGATGGTTAAAACATTCTGAAGGAGATAAAGCAAACGGCACTTGCAATGACTGTTCATATTGGGGTTGGTATGGAAAGCAGAGAAACTTTTATCCGGGACAATGGGTTTTTAGTTTCGCAAGAATGCCAGAAGATGAATGGTTGCTTATTTCGGCTGCACAGATAATAGATACTCCATCCAATGATTGGGCTGATGTTCAAGTGCTTGATAGATTTGTTCCACTATTCGGAAGGCTCATCATCAAATGCAAGAAAGGTAACACCTTTTCAAGATATGTATTTAATTTGAGCAAATATCTTGATCAAGCAATTGTACGAGAGGTTCTTCCATGTGTTTATAGTGGCGAGAAGTTTGAAGGATATGACCGTGTGCATCTGCCATATCATAGATTATCCGACATTTTCAATGGTCGGATTCTCCCAACTTATTATGAAGCCTTAAAAAAGATAACAGGAGTTTATTGTTTAACTGATACTCACACAGGAAAGTTATATATTGGTTCTGCAACAGGCGAAGAAGGAGTTGCCCAAAGATGGGGTAATTATCTAGATTCCAAGCATGGCGGAAATAAAAAACTTATCGCACTCTATGAACAGAAGGGTGCAGAGTATTTTGAGAAATATTTTACATATACATTGTTAGAGTATTTTGGGTTGTCATATGATCCTGTGAAGATTATTGAAAGAGAGCAATATTGGAAACGTTGCTTTGATACGATTAAGAATGGTTATAATGACAACTGATAAAAATGTTTTGAAGATATTGCCCTGTTTGATGAATGGAGTAACTCAACACTTGTGTCGGTTCAACATACCCATTTTATTTAAGGCGAAAATAGTTGTTCCACCATTCCCTTGTACAATAGGGGTTGAGTATGTTTTTAGTTGAACAACCGAGCCATGTGGAGACTGTCGTTCTGCTGACACTAACATGAGGTCAAGAGTCGAGAAATGGCGTGAAATAAGGAAATTTACGGGTTTATGTCTTTAGCGGGGCATAGATATGTTTCCAAAGAGCGAGAGAGTAAAATTGGGAAAATCCGCTGCTGTAACTCTACTTTCGCTATCAACGGCAAAAATGTGAGATTGAGACTATCGGATTGTTGTCATTTGGTCCTTTTCGAGAGGTTGAGACTCTCGTTATGTTGTCAAATCGGGCTGTAACGGTAGTTTTGTTGTCCGAGGGCTATAGGAGGAGATAAGAAATAGATTATGTTGAACTGGTTTAGATCAATAATGAGTTCAGGCTCGGTGCTGGGTTATTTCTTTCAGGCTGTGCCGATAACATGCTTTGTAGGAATCGTTTATCTGATTATCAGAGTGGTCACTGTAAAGAGAAACAAGCTCAAGGTTGAGTGGCTGAAAGAAATAAAGAAGCTGCTTTTCACCTGTTATCTTACGGGATTAATTAGCCTCGTGGTCTTACCTGCAAACTTCTGGTTGAGCTTTTTTGATGGCATCCTCTTATGCCGGTGGGATGAAATGCTCCCGATTTTCAGCTTTGGCGGGTTCAATTTAGTACCGTCGCTTATAAAGGCATTATCAGGTGAACTCACTATAGGCAGTTGGGCAAAAACCATGCTCATAGGGAACATAGCGATGTTTTTACCGTTGGGGTTTTTCCTCCCGTTTGTCACAGAAAGAGTCAACAGAAAAAATATCTTTGTGGTAGCCATCGCTGTTCCATTCATTGTAGAACTGCTGCAAATGGTATTTGGCAGAAGCTTCGATATTGACGACTTGATCTGTAATTTTATCGGCATCGTGGTCGGATTCTTTATTGCCTACATAATCAAAGACAGGAAGAAAGAAGAATCAAAGACTTGAAAATATATACATCAAGGCTCCCACACTGTCATCACCGGCGGCGGGGAGCGAACATTAGCAAAAAACACCTCTGAACCATAACGGCTCGGAGGTGTTTCTGCATCTATGGGCTTTATTCCTTTATCGTGACTTTCTTCCCGTCCTTGAAGGCAAACACCACCTTGTCATCGAAGATCGTGATCCGGCTGAACAGTCTGCGGACGTAGCTTTCGTCGAAGGTGATGATCGGTCCGGACAGGCCCTCCGCTTCAACAGCAGTTCCTATTAACAACTCAATTGATTTATGTTACTATGAATAAGCTCCGGACTCATCAAAATGTTACCTGAGCTTACTGATTTCACTTAATGCACGTTTGTGGTTTACACAGATTTTGGGGTAGAGCCAGTGCATTCATTTCTCAATGTTCCGCTCTTTCCCTTTTGCATTGACTATTATAGCTGAATATGCTAAAACGAACACAGCATATCACTTAATTTACGGCAGATATGACTGATTGAGAAATGGCTATTTATCAATCAAGCGCCAAAGAGTCAGCAAAATAGCATACATAATCATTTTCATTGCAGTAATCCATGACCTTTTTCCTCAGTTTATCGTTTGCGCCATATTCAATAAGCAAAACATCCATACCGTTTTGTTTGCAGACATTAAGATATTCAATAAAATACTCTCTATTCTCCAAATTATTTTCGCCAAAGGATTTATCATCGAAATTTATTGATGTAAATACGGTTTCCTGATTAACCGCTTTTATGCAAGTTGGGATAGAGCGATTATTTATTACTTCACTTATAAACACATCGCCGCCATTCACAATTACCTTTATTCCTTTTTCAGTAAAAGCGTTGAAAATATCCAGTAACGCATTGTATATTTTCTGCTCGTGAAATGCATAGTAAACATCGGTATTATCCACAAATAGTCCTGAAACTCCCTTATCCACCAGTTCATCCGCTGCTTCAACGATGTGTGTCTGCCATTTTTCTGATGATACATCTATCCACTTTTCGTTATCCCAATCCTTGTATTCGCCTATGGTAAAAGGCAAAAATTCTTCGTAATAACTGCGAAAGTCTTCTACTGAACCAATATTAAGATAGGAATATATCTCGTTGTTTCCGTTTTGATGTATCACATCAATGTCCTCGGCTGTCAATAATTCTGCATCAATAACAAGAACGTCATAGTTGTTTAGGGACAACAGTTTTTCCTTTTCTGCTCCGATAAAAACACCATACGGATGTCTCACATCAGTCAACTTTTCCGTTGTCTTTACCGTACAGGCTGTAAAAAAAATCACCACAGAAATCAGAACAAGTATTTTAGTCATTTCTTTTTTGCTCCTAAAAAAGAATGTGCCATCTCCAAATTTATAAGGCAGATTTACACACATTTTTCTCATTATATCACATCCCAACTAAAATTTCGATACCAACATACCAGAGCGTATCTGAAAACTCAAAAGAGTTGTATCATTTAGACAAAAGTCAAATGGAAGCAACGTGTACGAAAGCAAAAAACAATGAAGCAAGCTTAACATAACGAATAGCAACTCTGCGAAAAGCTTTGATTTTATTGAAAAAACACTCAACCAGATGACGTTCCTTATACAACCAATAATCACAATACCACGGGTCAGAATTGTTTTCCTTTGGCGGAATTGTGTATTTTGCATTTTGCCCGGTAATGTAAGTTCTGATTTTTTTCAGTACCATAGGCTTTATCACCGAGAATATTACTGCCGGATATGTCAATTTCCGATAAAACATCTACTGCCGCCTTGGAATCGTGAACCTGACCACCTGTAAGCATAAAGCAAACAGGATTGTCCAATTCATCTACAACAGCATGGATCTTGGTTGCTCCTTTATTGTATTAAAGTGCGATGAATTGGAATTTGTCAATAAGCAATTTAGTATAATTAATTTTCCTTTATTCGTCCAAGGTATTATAAACTACCCTTACACCTTGTACGACATCATTTTCAGCATAAAACACCACGGTGAACATTTGGCTATGCTCTATGAAAAATAGTTTTTGATTGCTGTCTTGAGTGCCGTAAATATACCTATATAAGCCCCTATCCTCAAAATTATTTATTTTTGACGGCTCTCCGTATTTCTTCAGCACATCAGCCTTTGTTGAAACATTTGGCGTTATACCCGCAATTGAGCAATCATCCGATTCAAGAGCGATATCGTAAATAAACCCATCCTCTTCTTGTCCTTCTATAAAGTCACCGATTCCCGCTACAAACATTTCTTTTCCGTTAAAATAAAAATCAGCCAATCCTGTATCGTCAACATAATGCGTTTCACGCTTTTGGTATGTCCACGCATCATCCAAATCGCCAATTCTCTTTGGCAATTCAAAGGGCACCCCTTTTATAATGAAACTTTTCCGGACACGTTCTATATCAAATTCCGTTTCATCAGCGTTATTTGAATCGATGTCAGAACTTAAATTATTGTTTCCTGTTGGTCCTTTGGCACAGCCTGTCAAACTGCAAAGTAATGTCGCTGCAATCAACAACGCAACTGTCCGTTTTATTCTTTTGCCAACACAATTAATTATAGACATAAGCACACGACCTTTCAACGAAATGGAACTGAGTTATCTACCAACATATACATATTCCGATTATCGGGCAGATTATCTGCCTTTATAAATCTATTATACCACACATTTCCACTTTTTTTCAACCGCTTTTCCAATCAAATTTCCATCGGCACAACCTCGTCAATATCCGCTTCCCGCTTAGGTTTGGAGATTCCAATAAACTGCTTATGACACTCCCACAAATCCGGCAGAAACCCGAACGGCATAAGCCACACCTCTTCCGAACCGAGGTGCAGCTGCGCCGTTCCGTAATAGAACAGCCGGGTGAACAATTCTGCGTCGTTCACTCGGCTGTTACTGCGTTTTTTGAGGTATCATCGCTTTCTACATTTCGTTTCGTGCCTTTCAGCATAGCTTCGGTGATTGCGTCCTTGTATTCGGCAAGCTCGCCGGGGGAGGTCAGGAGTTCCACGGTTTCCTCGGTGAGAAGCGGCTTTTTATCGCCGTTTCTGAAATTATGTATCTCAATGCTCTGATTGCAAAGCAGAGTAATCAGCCAGATTATCTCGTCCAGAGCCATCTCCACTTCAAGCATCTGTTCGATCGTTCCTGCAAACAGCTTTTTCAGTTTTGCCTGAATATCTCCTGTGCTTTCACAGTCTGCCATCAGAAGCTGAACGAGCTCCTTTTCGCTTAATCCGTGATTTCTGTTTTTCATACCAATTTACATTCAATTTTTAATGGTTATTATTGGCATTTACACAGTTTATTATTCAGACTCTCTATGCCGCCCATCAGGTCGGCATTTCAGCTTGTAGAAAAAGTATGTTTGTTTATAAAATGAAGCGCTGCACAGTTCAGTTTATATCTCCCCGAACTCCTCTAGTCTCTGCATAATTTCCTTGCTTCTGTCGATAAACAGCAGATCCTTGTTATGCTCGTAATACTCCTTACATCCAAACTCGGAAATAAATCTTGCCGTGTAGCTGTTTGCGGTAAGCTCGGTTACAAGTATCAGCATTTCCTGTCCGTCGGTGTACACTTCATTGCAGAAAACAAATGCGTTTGACATCTTATCCCGTGCCGTTTTCGCCGAAATTTTAAGCTCAGACACAAGACTGTCATATCTGCTCCTGATATCCGCAAACGCCGTTTTTCCGTCCTTGCCGACTGTGAGCGCAGTCATATTCTCAAGCTGTGATATTGCTCTTGCAAGTGTTTTCTGACGTGATACGGAAATGCTTGACGACTGCTTGCCGTTTTCAAGCTCATTTTTCTTTACCGCTATAAGCTCATTCATCAGCTTTTCTGCGGAAATATCGCTGTCATGCGTTCTCAGTTTGAATTCTTTCAGCGTTACAAGCGTTTCACGGAGCATATCCTCGCCGTCTGTTACCTGCTTTGCCGATGCCGTAACGCTGTCAAGGATAAGTCCGAGCAGGGATAAACGCTCGTCAAACTTTGCGTTTTCAGCCCTGTCTTTTATGCTGTCACTTGCGTTGCCGCTGAGTATCTCGTCTATCTGATAGTCGCTCCTGTACTTATTGAACAGGTCGTAATATGCCGCAAAGCTTCTCGCTGTCCTGTCGTGCTGTATGTACTGACGAATAAGCTTTATGTCGACCTTGATATTATTTTTCTCATACAGGGTTATCATCTGCGACAGGTCTTCCCAACCTCTCGCCGTAACGAACGATTTTCCGTCAACCGTACTTTCTATGCGGTAAAAATCCGCTTTCTTAATTTCAAGATAGGTAAGCACAGAGGCATGAACGCCCGCCTTGTAAGCGTATTCTTTCCACGCTGTAAAATCAGGCTCGATGTCAATTCTTTTCAGTCTGTCCCACGTTACAATGTCAAACTCACGGACGGAATTATTGTATTCGGGCGGATTTCCCGCAGTGACTATTATCCAGCCGTCAGGCACTCTGTGTCTGCCGAACACCTTGTATTGCAGGAACTGGAGCATAATCGGGGCGAGCGTTTCTGATACGCAATTTATCTCATCAAGGAACAGTATTCCCTCTTTTACACCCGTATTTTCCATAAGGTCATACACTGCCGAGATGATTTCCGACATAGTGTACTCCGACACGTCATATTCCTTACCGCCGTAATTCTTGTGTACAATGAACGGCAGTCCGAGTGCGGATTGCCTTGTGTGGTGCGTCATGGAATACGACAGCAGACCTACTCCCATTTCCGACGCTACCTGCTCCATTATCGCAGTCTTGCCTATTCCGGGAGGTCCCATCAGAAATACAGGGCGCTGTTTTTCAACAGGAATCGCATAGCCGCCCGTTTCGTCCTTTGTGAAATATGCCGTCATGGCATTCTTTATCTGTTCTTTTGCTTCTTTTATATTCATACTCTGCTCCTTTAGATCTCATCCGACGGAAGAACAAGCTTTATCGCCCACGGCGGAACATCGGGATTATTGTACTCATCGTCTATGAATACAAATGCCGTTTCATACGGCGGTTTTCTTGCGGGAAAATCCCCGTATCCGTCTGTAAGATATATAAGCCCCTTGAGATTTGTAAACTCTTTGCTTTGTATCAGCTTATCAACATAAGCGAATACCGGGCGGAAATCCGTACCGCCGAATCCGTGCAATTTCATTGCAGCAAGATAATCGTCAAACTCTTCCTGCGAGGTTATCTTTCTGTCCTCCTGTATGTCCGTGTCGCACTGGATAATATGAAGATTTATCTTTGTGAAAAAGCTTTCCTCGTTTTTGAGGATATTGTACGTCTTCTGAATGAATTTCTGTACAAGCTCGCCTGATACCGAGCCCGATGTATCAATTGCTATAACAAATTCCTTTATTCGCTTTACTTCCTTGTATTCAAGCGGTTCTATAAGCGGCATACGCTCATATAATTTCAGTCCGTAGGTGTAGAAGATATAATCAAACTCATCATCGTTTACACGCATCGCTTCTCCCATTACAGAGAATTTTTTCAGAAATTGCGTATAGTCGTATTTCTCACGGTTGACGGCGTTCAGATTCTGAATGAAGCTGCCCCTTGTATCGCCTTTTTCCTTTGAAAACGCTTCTATTTCGATCTGCATTTTCTCCGAAATTTCTTTCCAGTCATTTTCAAGCTGTGAGGCGGTTTCAGCTGACATCTGCATATCATTTCCCGTTCCATCTTCATTTCCGGGATTTTCTGCGTTACCGTTTCTGCTGCTGCCATTGCTGTTATCCGTATCATTACCCGACTGTCCGTTATCAGAATTCATGTCATTACTGTTCCGGCTGTTGCCGTCCTTGCTGTCCTGATTGCTTTTGATCTGCGTTGAAGCTTCTGTTTCAGGCGGCTTTGCATACCAGATTCTGTGGTCGTCTTCCGCAAACAGCTCCGACCAGGCATAGACCTGCAAATCGTCAACATTCCTCAGGAGATAATCATATATCTTCTCTGCGGTGACAAACCGGCAATCCGTTTTGATTTTATCGATAATACTACCCTGTCTGACTTGTCGGGGCGAAGAAAGCGCCTTTATATCGAGTTCATTCATGATATTCTCAGCGGAGATATCGCACGCCAGATTCCACCTGAGCGTGTCTACAAGCGTACCGACAATATTGTGGCGGAACACGCAATGAAGCATCATATGAAGATATGCCCGTGTCAGATTATATCCTGATTTATAGCTTTTCAGCACATAGCTTTCGTCATAGAAAATGTATCTGCCGTCAGTAGCAACAGTTTCGGTTATGATTGACGGTTTCAGCGGCAGCTTATTAATTGCGTTGTCAAGAAATCTGAGATTTACGGCAAGCGTATTGCGGGACAGCATAAGTATGTCGGTTGCAAGCGCCGAGAGCTTCTCGGCACGCTCCTTTGCCTTTTCGTATTCCTTATCCGTAAAATCACTTCCTTTGTCGATTCAATAAGTTATCCCGTTGTACCAATCGGTTATTTCATTGCCTGTCTGAGATGAGTAAATATGTATTTTTTCGCAACCGTAAAAAATTCTCCGTGAAATAAAGGTATTTTCACTTAGCATCACCTTTTCAAGGGAAGTACAGTTTGCAAATGCGTGTTGCTCTATAACTCGCACCGTATCGGGAATAGTCAGCTTCTTCAGCGAGGTACATCCCGCAAAAGCGGCACCGTGTATATAAAGTCACATATAAGGCTATAGTTCCAGCGATGACAGCGGGTCGCAAAAATTGTCGTGTTCCGGACTGTTTGCAACCGTCAGAAGAAATGCGGCAGCAGAGGTATTACCCTGCTCGTCTGCAAATTCAATAAGCCCTGTAACATTCCCGGCGGTAATCAAGCCGTTTTCATTGCATATTCCGAGTAGCTCGGCACTGTCCTGCGTAATACAGTAACGCACGGCGTTTTCCGCATTATTATGCAGAAAATCAAGGTAATGCTCCTCTGCTGAGGCGCTGAGACTCACTCTGTACATAAGGCGTGAAAACGCTATCGCATATTGAAGATTTTCGTCCTGCAAAGCGGGGAAATAATTATCCTGCGCCGCAAAGTCAAAACCGTCTTTGCCCCAGATATTACGCAGTATAAAATTGTACGCCGATGATCCGTCGGTCGCCGTAACTGCTTTATAAAGCGGTTTCCCGCTGATTGTGCTTCTGACGGTAACGCTTACGCAATCGGAAAATGCGTCGCCGCCGACTGAAGCTATGCCGTCCGGGATCTCAAGTTCATGCAGGCTTTCGCACATAAAGAATGCCTTTTCTCCTATACTTTCCAACCTGTCGGGAATATTTACCGATTTCAGGTTGTGGCAGTTCAGAAATGCCATATTTCCTATTTTAATCAAACTGTCGGGAAGCGTGATACAAGCAAGGCTTGTACACTCTTTGAAAGCTCGCTCATCAAGCTCTGTGACTGTATCGGGCAGAGATACCGATATCAGCGACAGGCAACTGCCGAAAAGATTATATCCTATCTTAGTAACGCCTGCGGGAATGTCAATACTTTCAAGGCTTGTGCATCCCCAGAATGCAGAATTCCCGATTTCCGTAAGTTTGTTATCAAGATATATTGTATTGAGTGCACTGCACTGGGCGAAAGCACAGCTTCCGAGCCGTTCAACACTGCCCGGCAACGTGACAGAAGCCAGCGATGAACAGCCGTAGAATGCGCCGTCGTTTATGACTTTCAGACTTTCCGGGAGCGTAACGGCAATAACGCTCTGTAAGCCGCAGAGGGCGTCCTTGCCTATGGTCGTTACACCGTCAGGCACAGTAATGACAGTTTCGTCCTCTTTTAATAGACATTTTTTCAGTACAGCATCCTTTATATCAAATTGTGCCAAAGTAATTACCTCTTCCTGTTGCTGTAGTATAAAAGAGTTCATTCTTCTTTGTTTACCGCAATAATTCTATATGTCGATATCATTATCGTCAACAAGCAGAATTCTGACTTTTTTTGCTGTGACGTTATTTATTTTACGGGTATTTTTTCAAACACGGTATTCCCTCCGATATTCAGAAAATTCATCATGAGCAAGGTTTATGCGTTTTATATCTTTATGGTTTAAGTATATCACAACGTAGCTGAATATTCAATGTTTAATCAATGTCCGTAACAACAGAAAAACCGCACTGATATAAAGGTGCGGCCTTTCTTGAACTTATCAAAGATTGTCAACTGCCGAACGTTCAACCGCAAGGCATTTTGTATAGCTTTCCATATGCCTTTATTATCATAGAGCCCGTGAGTATCTAATACATTGATAAATTCTCCAATTACTTTGTCAATCTGCTCTGGATTAAAAACAAGTAGTATTGGTTTAATACCCGTCTTGCCCGCAAGTGTTGTGATATAATGTAGCCATTCCTTATTTCTTATCAAAAATCAACAAAACTCGTTTAGCTTTAGCCAAACGAGTTTTGTTTTTTACTCTCTGAGATTTTCTTTGAGTTTTACTTTTCGATATTCTTTTGGTGACATACCAGTTCCTAGCGATAAGGAGCTTGTCTTTTCCTATGAATACTAAACTGTAATCTCAATAATAACACCGACTTCAAATCCACCGAAAACCTATCATCCACACAACAATCTCCTTAAGCCACCGCCGTGCAAGGCTCTCGTCAAATTCGGTAAGCTTGGAATCCCGATTATGAAGACCCTTACTGGTTTGAATCGTCAATGGTTATTGAAGACGGTTTTATCTACTTCTATGATTGTGACGGTATCAGTCCCTCAAAGCTCAGTGACAAATATTGCTGGTTCAAAGCAAGAAAAGTCAAATACCACATTATTCCAGACTAAAATAATAACAAATCCCTCGGACTTTTGAATCCGGAGGGATTTTCACTGTAAGGTATATATTGATTTTACACGCTGTCTTATGCGGTGGCTGTCTGACCGCCGTTCATATCAGGAGGATTGACTCCGCCAAAGCCGCCATGATTATTACCGCCGGGACGGTTACCTCCGCCAAATCCGCCGTTTCCTCCGTGCTGACCTCCGCCGAAGCCGCCGCCCATTCCGCTACCGTAGATGTAGCCGGACATGGTGATTTCCTGCGTGCTGTCGCCTACTGTAAGTGTGTATGTTCCGTCAGAAGTAATATCTGGAGTGCTTATTACTACGGTCTGGAACGATACAGTGGGTGTAAACTCTGCAATTACGTTTCCGCTTGAATCGGTGAGCTTTACTGCTGTTCCCGCACTTGCGTTACCTGCGCTTGCAAGTATCGAACCTTGCGTTGACTCCGAGCCGAAGTTCATAGCCATACCGCTTGAGCCTGCCATAATTACCGTACCGCCTGTTATCACAGCGTTATTTTCATAATCAAGCGAGCCGTTACCATTGCTTGTAGGACCGTATACATAAACCGTACCGCCCGATATTTCAATATCGCCGTTCGAGTCAAGTCCGTCGCCGCTTGCATTGACGTGTATTTCGCCGCCTGTTATGGTGATTTTAGCGTCGCTGTCGGCTGAGAATGAGTCTGGGCCGAAGCCTCCGCCCACGCCCTGATTGTCGCCGCCGGCGGCATTGATTCCGTCGTCCGATGACGTAAGTGTTACCTTGCCGCCGCTGACCGTTACCGTCTGACCTTCAAGACCTTCATAGCATTTTGCGATGTTTATCTCGCCGCCGCTGACAACCGTGTTGTTGCCGGAGTGAATGCCGTCGTCGCCCGTGCTTATGTCAAGCGTACCGCCCGATACCGTAACGTCTGCGCTACTGTGGATTGCGTCGTCAAGCGTATCAATATCAAACGTACCGCCCGATATTGTCAGCACGCCGTCAGCCTTTATACCCTTATATGACTCGGTGCTGTCGCCTGTTGTCTTTTCGGACGAACCGCCTCCTGCCTTAAAGGTGAATGTTCCGTCCTTTATGTCAACCGTACCCGATGCATCAATGCAGTCCTTGCCGCTTGTGATGTTCAGCGTACCGCCGGAAATATATACATATCCCTTTTCGGTATCGTCTGTGTTTTCGCTGTGTATTCCGTCCGTTCCGGATGTAACGGTAATATTACCGCCTGCGATTCTTACGCTGTCCTTGCCCGAAAGACCCTGTGATGCGGAGGTGATGTTATATGTTCCGCCCGTTATCTTGAGGTCGTCTTTTGTTACAATGCCGTGCTTGCTTTCGCACTTTACGTTCAGAGTACCGCTGCCGTTAAAGGTTATATCCGATTTTGAGAATATCGCACCGTCAACATTTGTTGCATCATCTGATGAAGCAAATTCACCCGTGCTTGAAAGCGTGTTCTCTGTTCCCTTTACCGTTGTTATAAATACCTTGTCGGCATTTATAATATAAAGCGCCGCACTTCCCTCTTTAGTGATGCTTGCGTTATCAAGCACAAGCTGTACCTTATCGCTGTCGCCGGCATTTACGATTATCTGACCCGTGAATGTTCCGCTGAATTTATATGTTCCGGCTTTGGTTATTGTGACCGAGCCGTCTGCAACTGTTACAGAACTGTCCGAACAGCTTGCCGTACTGTCGCTGAGAGTTATATCTGTGCATTCCGAGTAATCGCCCGACAGATCACGGTCAGAGAACATATCGTCCGCTGTAAGCTGTTTATCGCTGTCAGAACCGCTGTCCGAAGTCTTACTGTCCGATGACGAACTTATATCTGTGGCTGAAGAAGCGCTGTCAGCGCTGACGGTCGTACTGCTTTCAGCCTGTGATGCCTTCGAATCCGATGATGTGTTGTTATCGCACGATGTAAAGCATGAAACTATAAGCGCTGCAGCAATTGTTACAGCTAAGATTTTCTTTTTCATAAAATTACCGCCTTTCGTATCATAACGTTTTTCAGAGTTGTTCTCTGCCGTCTGTACTTTGAGAAGTTATGTTTATTTCAAGATTGCCGTTTCTGCATCTCAGCTCGTCTATCATCTGCTTTTCACAGCCTGCCTTGCCGAGCGTGATGTTATAGGTCAGTTTGTTGAGGCTGCCGAGATTAGTTGTTTTTACCTGAATCATTTTGTACTGTGATAAGTACTTTACAAATATATCGTCAAATATTCCCGCATATTCAAGGTCCTCCGGAACAGTTATATGCAGTACCCTGTCAAGCTCGTTTTTCTTTGATTCTCCGAAGGGGGCAGCGGTAAGCACTATGTTTGCAACTCCCATTATCACCGCAAAGATAAGAGCGTACAGCGGATAGCCCATTCCGCACGCAAGTCCTACCGCCATTGCAAGAAATATTGAGCCTATTTCTTTTGCCGTACCCGGTACAGAACGGAATCTTACAAGAGAAAAGGTTCCCGCTACCGCAACGCCTGCGCCTATCGAACCGCTCACCATCATAATCACTATGCTGACTATCGCAGGAAGTGTGGCAAGAGTGATAACAAAGCTCTTTGTGTATTTGTTTTTGTACATATACATAAAAGCCATCGCTATTCCGAGTACCAGCGCCGAGCCTACGCCGATAAGAAAGCCGCCCAGTGTTATATCAGCCGTACTGCTGAAAATTCCTTGTATTACCGTATCAAACATTTACCGTTACCTCACTTTTTACTTTTTTCGTTCTTATGCCCATGCTTCGTCTGAGCATTGTCATATATGCCATTCCGTATTTTGAAAACGATATCTGTTTTATACCGCCCTGTGCAAGAAGCTCTGCCAGCCATAAAGGCATCGAGCCTGCCGCTTTTATTTCCATCAGCGAATATCCTCTGTCAAGAATCTGCTCACCGTACGGCTCGACTTTAAGGTCGATATCTTCCGTTCTCCAACGTATGTTGCGATCAAACGTAATTCTTAAATCCGAATCGTCCGCTCCGAAATATGCCGTTCTGTCGTAGCAAAGATAGACCGCAGGGAAAATGTCCCCGTAAAAGTCAAGAAAATAGTTGATTTCTTTTGCTATCTGGCTGTTTTCGGGAAATCTTTCGCCGTTTTCGAGAATCTCCTGCGCATCATCGCAGTTGAGTGATATACGGCGCTTGTAGACGATGCCCTTGTATTTTTTCTTCAGCTCAAGGAAAACCTTTTCATCCTTTGACGCAGTACCGTAGCTGCGAAGCCTTAGCTTCTCCTTATAAACGGGCTTTTCAAGCGATCTTCTTATAAGCCTGAAGTCAGGAGTATCATAGTAGATGTTGCATATCGTGCTTTCGCCGTGTTCGTCGGGAATCATATACCGTGCGAATTCGCTTTCGATAAACTCCCTTTGCTCAGCGCTCACAAGATATTTAAGCTCGTGACGTTTAAAAATGCTTTTATCCATTTATCTCATTCCTTTCGGTTTCTTTTGGGTGTTGTTCTTTGTCTGTGCTGTAATGATAACTCTTTTGCCTTAAAGAAACCTTAGAGAGCTTTACAAAAACTTTACAAAACGGTGAAAGTATTGTGAAATCGTCATTTTAATGCGAAATTATGGCTGTGACATTTTTGCATATGTTTCAAGGCTCTTGATTTTTCACTTGAATTATGAGATAATATAAAATAGGAAAGTTTATCCGAACCGCCGCAGACGGTTCGGAACGGGAAATAAAACGACAGATAAAGAAAAGAGAAATATGGCACAGTTTTTAAATTTCAAGGGAGATTATAAGGGACTCAGCGAAAAGAAAGCCTCTGATAATCTCAATATGTACGGAAATAATATTTTTACAGAAACCGAAGACAAGAGCTTCAAGTCATATCACTACCTGCTTGACCCCACGGCAGTTCTGCTGTTGATCTCAGGCTTACTTCAGATATTTACATTGTCGCAGTATGTCACAGGCATAATGTGCATAATAATGGCGATAGCACAGACGGTTACGCTTTGTGTGATATGTCAGAAAAATAACGAAAATATCCGTAACCGTACCCTGTCCGCAAAGATGAAATACAGAGTGGTGCGTGACGAGATATTACAGCTTATTCCGGCGGCGGGACTTGTTCCGGATGATATAATAATTGTTCAGGGAGGAGAAATAGTTCCTGCGGACGCACATATACTTGAGTATGTCGGACTTACAGTTGACGAGAGCAGATTTACAGGCGACAATACCCCTGTGCAAAAGCATGACGGTGCGGACCCGAAGGCGACCGGACTTAAGAAAAGCTGTATATATGCAGGTACAAGAGTGCTTAACGGCTCTGCTGTAGCGAGAGTAGTGGCAACGGGTGAAGATACATACAGAGCAAGACAAGGTGAAAAGCACGGAAAAGCGGCAGATCCGAATTTCTCACGCTATGAGAAAACCTGCGTCAAGCTGAGGCTTCCGCTTGCGGTAGCGGCAATACTGCTTTGTGTTATCGGCACTCTGTCACAGATTTTAACAGGAAGAACAGACAATGTAACAGGCGTTATCGTAAGCGCTTGCGGTTGGCTTATATGTATGTTTATGCCGTTTGTAGAGCTGTATATAAGAATGTACAATATGAATTTTGTACGCCGTGCCGAGCTAAAGGGGGCTGTCATAAAAAATCTTACCGTTCCCGAAAAGCTCAACAGCCTGTCCGTGCTTGTCATTGATAAATCCGCTGTTGTAGCGCCTAATACACTTGAGGTTGCAGGAATATACAGCAAGGATACAGACCTTATGACAACGGTAACGGTGCTTGCGTGCGATAAGGATGAACCGACACTTGCAGAGCAGGCATTCCTGCTTAATGCGGCTCTGGGCGGAACCGATGTGGCAACGGTAAAAAGAAACGAACTTACAGCACAGTTCCCTTATAACGATGCCGACAGAATAGGCGGAAATATCTATAATATGGGCGGAACTCATCTTGTGTGCGTAAAGGGCGCCGTAGAAAAAGTGACAGGCCTTTGCAATATGAGCCCTGAAGAAATGTTCAGAATAACCGCTCGTGCGGCGGCTCTTGCAAAACGCGGACTTGAAGTGTGGACGGTTGCATATTATATAATACCTGAGGGCGAAGAAATACCCAAGAGCCTTTACGCAGTGCAATATAATTATATGGGGCTTGTGTCTTTTATGAATGCGACAAGAGATATGATACCTCTTGCATTGCAGGGCTGCAAAAGAGCGGGAGTAAGGCTTGTGCTGACTTCCTCTGACAGCCCCGAAACAGCAAGCTCAATGGGCAAAAAAATAGGACTTTCCGACGCAGGAATGATTTCCGGAGATGAAATAGCAGAAAGTGCTGTAACGGGAGAACCGCTTGATTATAAGAAGGCTGAGATATTCTGCCGTGTAAATGCGGCTCAGCGTGTGGATATTATAGAAAAGCTGAAGGAAGCGGGCGAAACAGTAGCAACTGTGGGTTACAGCGACAGCGATTACGACCTTGTTGCCCATGCGGATCTCGGCATAACATCGCTCGAAAATACGACAGGAAGCGTTTATGAGGCGAGCGGGCTTATCGTCCGTGACGATAATTTCTCATCAGTCGTTGAAATGATAAAAGAGGCAAGACAGCTTCACAGAAACATCAAGCGCTGTATATTTATTCTCCTGTCAACGCTTATAGCTTTTGCCTGCACTTCTCTTGCCGATATGATAACGGGATACGGTATAATTACCCCTATGCTTGCGGCTGTTCTTACAGCGGCAGTGATACCTCTTTGCTGTACCGGCTTCAGAAACGTAAAATCGGATATTAAGGGTAATATGACCCCGTCGGGCTTCATTTCGCAGGGAAAGCCGGATAAGAAATTCTTTATAAGAAGTGCTGTTTGCGGACTTATCTGCGGTGCAATATCCGCTCTGTTCCTCACTCTTGCAGGAGGGGTTATGTCAGCACAGCAGGTTTCATCGGTAATGCTTACACTTCTCACGGTTATGACAGGCGCAATGTGCCTTGTTGTCACAGACAAACGTACAGGAGCATTCAAAAACGGAGCAATACCGAAATATATGACGGTTACAGCAGCGGCTACATCGGCAGCATCGGTGCTGTTGCCGTATATTCCGTTTATAAACTCGCTGTTTGGCTTTGCGGTGCCGAATCCGCTTGCAAGCATAGCAGCAGTGCTTGCAGGGATTGCACTTCCCGCAGGGCTTCAGATAAAGAAATACCTCAACAAATAAGAACATAAGTAAGGAGTAAATATGATCTCACATCTACTGAATATCGTTTACGGTATCGTATTCGGCGTGGCAAATATTATACCGGGTGTAAGCGGCGGAACTATGATGGTGGTTTTCGGCGTGTATGACAAGGTGGTAGACGTGCTGACGTTGAAATTGTCGGCTATCAAAAAGAACATCAGATTCATCGTCTTTTTCGGAATCGGCGCCGTTATCGGTATACTCGGCTTTTCGTTTGTGATAACGTGGCTGTTTGACAACTTCCCTGTGGCAACGAATATGTTCTTTATGGGACTTATCATCGGCAGTATCCCGCTTATTTACAGGAATATGACCGTCGGCGGCAGAAAAATCACGCCGAAATGCCTTTTTGCATTTATTCCCGCACTTGCGCTGGTGGTAGGAATGACTTATATAAATAAGCTGCCCCAGAACGAGAGCTTCACTGTCAATGCTGTTCATAACGCTACCGACTGCACGGTGACTATCACAAACAACGGCTCTTATGATATTAAATCAAACTGGCAGTTAAAGGTCAACGGCAAGGTAGAAGGAGAGCTTACCGGCTGTGTTGTAAAGAAATCCTCAGCCGATACTACCGTCCTCACAGGAACGGAAAACAGCGCTATCGCAAAGGGTGAGAGCATTACGCTCACTCTCCCCGAAAGCACGGATATTGATTCAATACAGACCGACAGCTTCACCTATACCTATAAGATGGATCCTGTGCTGTTCATAACGCTTCTGCTCGGAGTTACCGTGGCGGCTGTAGCTATGATAATCCCCGGTGTCAGCGGTTCGTTTGTAATGGTACTGCTCGGTTTATACACCACGGTCATCGGTGCGATAAAGAGCCTTGACTTTATGATACTGATACCGACAGCTATCGGTGTGTTTATCGGCATTGTATTCGGTGCAAAGCTGATTTCGGCGCTTATGAAACGCTATTCTCTGCTTGTTTACAGTGCAATTATGGGACTTGTAATAGGCTCGCTGTATGCTGTGTTCCCTGACGGCTTCGGCTTCAACCTTGAAACGCTCGCAGGTGCAGCGGCCCTTATTGTAGGCGGAGCGATAGCTGTGCTTGTAGGAAAGAATACAGAAGTAGAACAGCAGTAATGCTGTCAAAAGAACAGAAATATATCCGTCGGCTCAAAAACGGTCGGCGGATATTTGTTTTACCTCGTTTTGCTTTTATACGAGGTTGACCTGTAGGCAAAATCGGGGTATAATATAATAAAAAACTGCGAGGTAATAATGGAGTACTTTTACGATCTTTTATTCTACTTTATGATATATTCTTTTGCAGGCTGGTGCGGAGAGGTTGTCTTTGCAACTGTGCGGCACGGAAAGTTTGTAAACCGTGGAATGCTGCACGGCGCTTATAGTCCTATATACGGCTTCGGGCTGATAACGGTTATCGTCTGCCTTACACCGATTAAAGATTCATGGCTGCTGCTTTTTGCCGGCTCTGCCGTTCTTACGACCGTGCTTGAATTTATAACGGGCTTTGTGCTTGATAAGCTATTCGGCAGACGCTGGTGGGACTACAGCGACAAGAAGTTCAACATCGGCGGTTACATCTGTCCGCAGTTCACGGTTGTGTGGGGGCTTGCCTGCCTGCTTATAATGAAGGTGGTACAGCCTGCGATAGCTTTTGCCGTAGGGCTTATCTGGAAGCCTGTCGGCATAGCGGCACTGTGCCTGTTCTATGCGGCAATAATAACAGACGTTATACTGACCTTCCCCGAGGTAAAGAAGCTGAGAAACGAAATCAGGCTTATAGACGACCTTGAAAAACAACTTACCGCCGTATCCGATGCTATCGGTTCAGATCTGTCCGATAAGACTGCACAGGCTGTGGAATTTACAAAGGAACACAGAATCACGGCGGAAGAAATGCAAAGAAAGGCGGATATGTTCAAAGCTAAGCTGGAAACAGCCTCAGACAGCGTTAAACAACGTAATTCGGAACGCCTGAGTGGATTAAAGGGCAACGCTTCGGAACGCAGAGAGGAGCTTACAGCACGCTTTAACGAGCTTAACGAAAAGCTGTCCGAGCTTAAAGCAAAGCATAAACGTCTTTACAAGGCATTCCCGTCACTTAAAAACGGCAGAAAAAAGCTGAAAAAGTAATTTCAAAGAAGAAGTAAATCAAAGAGCCGTCGGTCTTTTCCTGTCCGACGGCTCTTTTCTTATTGCTTGTTTATAAATTTGTCTATAATATATTTCGGCCTTGCCTTTACTTCGATATAAATCTTTCCGATATATTCACCGACAATGCCAAGCGCCATTATCTGAAGTCCGCTTAAGAACCATATCGAGCACATAAGCGAGCTCCAGCCTGCTTCGGTATTTCCAAGGCAATTCTGCACAATAGCGTATATTATCATCGCTACGCTGACAAGGAAAACTAAAAATCCGACTACGGTAACAAGCCTTATCGGTTTTACCGAAAAGCTGGTGATACCGTCAAACGCAAAAGCAAGCATCTTTTTAAGCGGATACTTCGATTCTCCGGCAAAACGCTCACTGCGTTCATAATATACTATGTCGCTCTTGAAGCCTATCTGCTTTACTATGCCTCTGAGGAACAGATTGACCTCCTTAAACTGTGACAGTGCTTCAAGCGCACGCTTCGATATAAGCCTGTAATCGGCGTGGTTGTCGATTATATCAACACCGAGAAGTCGCATCAACTTATAGAACATTCCTGCTGTTCCACGCTTGAAAACAGTGTCCTTCTTTCTTGAAGAACGTACTCCGTATACTATGTCACAGCCTTCGTGATACTTGTCTACAAACTTGTCAACCACGTTTATATCGTCCTGCAGGTCTGCATCCATTGAAATTGATATATCCGCAAGGTCCTTTGCTGTCATAAGGCCTGCAAGAAGGGCGTTCTGGTGACCCTTGTTGCGTGACAGCTTAAGCCCAGAAAACAGATCATCGCCTTCGTGAAGCTCCTCGATTATCTCCCACGTCCTGTCTTTACTTCCGTCATCCACGAATAACACACGGCTCTTGTCGGATATTTTTCTGTCGTTGATAAGAGTTGTCATTTTTTCCTTAAGCCGCTTTGATGTTTCGTGAAGTACCTCTTCTTCGTTGTAACAGGGTACTACAATGTATAGTATATCGTTATATTCGGTCATTTGTTAAATTCCTTTCGTAGCTTTGTCGATTCAATCTGACTGTTACAGTATACCCCATTTTTACTGATTTGTAAAGCGTATAATGTGAAAATATGACGAAAAATCGGTAAATATCGCTGTTTTGAATAGATTTTTACAAAGAAAAGAGGCTATGACACCGAAGTGCCATAGCCATAGGAAAAGGGTGCAGATTATCTTAAAGGGTAAAATCCCTCTAAGCCGTTTTTAAAAGCGTATCTCTATAATTATACGTTGAACAGAAGCTCCTCGTAAGTCGGGAAGGGCCAGTATTTTTCACCGACGATTGTTTCAAGCTCATCTGCAACAGCACGAAGGCTCTGCATTGTAGCGAATACTTCATCGTGGTAGCACTTAGCGGCTTCATAAACATCCGAAATGCCCTGTGCCTTAACTATTGCGCTGTCAAGCTCTGCTATCTTGGAGTTCAGACTTTCAGCAAGAGAATCAATCTTGTTTGCGATAGACTGCTCAAGGTTATAAGCAACGCCTGCGTTCTTCTTTGACAGAAGTACATCGCAAACCTGCTTCTCGTAAGCCATAACGGCAGGGAGAATTTCCTTTGTAGCCATCTCTGCTGTTGTCAGAGCCTCTATATTGATGGTCTTGCTGTAATTTTCAAGCAGAATCTCTGTTCTTGAGTGCATTTCAACTTCTGTGAATACCTTGTGCTTTGTGAACACCTTGACATTCTTCTCGTCAAGGAAGTGCGGAAGTGCGTCTACTGTAGACTTAAGCTCAGGCAGACCTCTTACCTCTGTAGCTTCCTTTACCCAAGCGGCATCGTAACCGTTGCCGTTGAAGATTACTCTGCTGTGCTCCTTTATTGTCTTTACGAGCAGTTCCTTAAGAGCCTTCTTGAAGTCGTCAGCCTTTTCAAGCTCATCGGCGAACTGTTCAAGCTCCTCTGCTACGATCGTGTTAAGAACGATGTTGGGACCGGAAATGTTGAGTGAAGAACCAACACTTCTGAACTCAAACTTATTACCTGTAAATGCGAAAGGCGATGTTCTGTTTCTGTCTGTTGTATCCTTGGGGAACTTGGGCAGTGAGGTTACGCCTATATCGAACTGTGCGTGCTTTGCTTCTACGTTTGTACCTGCAACAAGCGCATTGATAACATCGTTCAGCTCTTCGCCGAGGAAGATAGAGATGATTGCGGGAGGTGCCTCGTTAGCGCCGAGTCTGTGGTCGTTGCCTGCTGTAGCTACCGAAAGTCTGAGCAGATCTGCGTATTCGTCAACAGCCTTGATGATTGCAACAAGGAATGTCAAGAACTGTGCATTCTCCATAGGAGAATCGCCGGGGTTCAGAAGATTCTGACCGTCATCTGTTGAGAGCGCCCAGTTATCGTGCTTACCTGAACCGTTAACGCCTGCGAAAGGCTTTTCGTGCAGTAAGCATACCATATTATGCTCAAGAGCGACCTTCTTCATCATTTCCATCATAAGCTGGTTGTGATCGGCCGCAAGGTTTGCAGACTCGAAGATAGGAGCACATTCGTGCTGAGCGGGAGCAACCTCGTTATGCTTTGTCTTTGAAGAAACGCCGAGCGCCCAGAGGTGCTTGTCGAGGTCCTTCATATAGTCGCTTACTCTCTGCTTGATAACGCCGAAGTAGTGATCTTCAAGCTCCTGACCCTTTACAGGTGCCGCACCGAAAAGTGTTCTGCCTGTGAAGATAAGGTCTTTTCTCTTATCGTATGTCTTCTTGTCAACAAGGAAGTATTCCTGCTCTGCACCGACTGTAGCAACAACGCTCTTTGCTGTGGTGTTGCCGAAAAGTCTTAAAATTCTTAATGCCTGCTTTGATACAGCGTCCATTGACTTTAAGAGAGGTGTCTTCTTGTCAAGCGCCTCGCCTGAATATGAGAAGAACGCTGTGGGTATGTATAATGTGTTATCCTTGATAAATGCGTATGATGTCGGATCCCACGCTGTGTATCCTCTTGCCTCGAATGTAGCACGAAGACCGCCCGAGGGGAATGATGAAGCATCAGGCTCGCCCTTGATAAGCTCCTTGCCTGAGAACTCCATAATAACCGTACCGTCACCTACAGGTGAAATAAAGCTGTCGTGCTTTTCGGCTGTGATACCTGTCATAGGCTGGAACCAGTGAGTGTAGTGTGTTGCACCCTTTTCTACTGCCCAGTCCTTCATTGTGCTGGCAACTACTTCGGCAATGGGAAGTGTAAGCTCAGCATTACCGTGCATTACCTTCATCAGCTCCTTGAAGATAGCCTTAGGGAGTCGTGCCTTCATTACTGCCTCGTTGAACACGTCCGAGCCGAACAGCTCCGTTACATCATAAGTTTTCTCTGCCATTTTCCTTTTCCTCCTACTTTCGTTAGATGTTCTTTGAAAAATAAGAAAAGGACGCTTTGATCCCTCAAAACGTCCTCGTTTCTGATTACAGTTATTATAATACACTATGTCGGCCGATTTGTCAATATGTCATTTTGCACAAATTTTGAAAGTTTGTCTGTGCAATAATTCAAAATTGCGTAAAAACCATTGAAAAACCGTCAATTTTTGCAAGTCTTAAAGCTCAATCTTGCCGTAAAGCGTAGCGTTTCTTTCTGTTTCAACCGCTTCCTTAGAGAATTCGCCTGCATCTGACGCAGTATTTTCAACAGCAGTCTGCGAACGCTTGTACTCTCTTTCAAAAGATGTCGAGAAACCGGTACTCTGCTTGTATGAGCGGTTTGTACCGTTGCCGTTTCTTCTTCCGCCCTTGCGGTCGTTTCTTCTGTTGTTATCTCTGTGGGGCTGAGAAGCCGAGATAACGACCTTTCTGTAAGGTTCTTCGCCTATAGAGTTGCTGTATACGCCTTCAATCTCAGCGACCTTGCTGTGAATGATACGGCGCTCATAAGGATTCATAGGCTCAAGGGTAATGCGTCTGCCCTGACGGAGTACCTTGTTAGCGGTGCGCTCTGCGAGCGACTTGAGAGTTTCCTCTCTCTTATCCCTGTAGCCGTTGCAATCAACTGTGATACGGCAGTAAGGCTCATCGTGACGGTTGCTTGCAAGAATTGCAAGGTACTGTAAAGAGTCGAGTGTTTCGCCTCTTCTGCCGATTACGATACCGAGCTTTTCGCCTACTATATCAAGGACAGTTATATCTTCCTTTTCGATTATGTTTACCTTGAAGTCCTCAACGCCGAGAGCGGTAAGAACCTTTTCAAGATAAGCCGCAGCCATAGCTACCTTTTCTGTGTGGTCAGCATCTGTTACGGCAGGAGCGGCTTCAGCGGCTTCTGCCGGAGCCGTTTCATCGGCAGCAACAGGAGCGGCTTCGGTAACAGTTTCGAATTCAACCTCTATCTTATAGTCGCCCTTCTTGCCGAACAGCTTCTTGACAGGTTCTTCAACTACGGTTATCTTTATGTCAGCTTCATCAACACCGAGTTCCTTGATTTCTGATATGGCAAGCGCCTTGAGTTCGTCAAGTGACTTACCTGTATATATCTTTTTCATAAGTCCGTCCTTTCCGTCGATTCTCAATCGTCGTCTTCTTCGTGGTATTCTTCGCCGTATTTTTCGGCATCGGCTTTTCTTGCCGCCGCCAGCTTACGTCTGTTGATTTCCTTCTGTGAAAGTGTTTCTGTCTTTGTTACGGTCTTTTCTTCGCCTGTATCGGCATCTGTAACAACAGCGGTCGTTGTGACCTGTCTTTCCTTGAGCTTTCTTTCCTTCATCTTCTCTTCAGCCTCGGCTCTGAGCTTTTCAGGGCTGTACAGCTTCTGCATTACCAGTGACTGCACAATGCCGAGCGCATAGTTGACACCCCAGTAGAAACCTACTCCGGCAGGAACGCTGAACGAAATCCACAGTGAGAATAAGGGCATGATATAAAGCATTACCTTCATACCCGCACCGCCTGCGTTTGCCATTTCGGGATTGTTCTTCTTGTTGAGATACTGGGAAAGTACAGTCTGAACAAGTGAAAGAACGAATGCAAATATCGGTATAATTATCAGCGGCTCGAAAGCAAGCTTAGGTGTTGTGCCGAAGTTCAGACCGCAGAACATCATATTGTGCGACAGTGACGCAAGTCTGTCCTTTACATTATCTGAAAGTATATTGCTTTCCTTGAACGTATCGGGGTACTGCTCATAAACCTGCAGAGCAAGAAGCTCCATCTGCATACCCTTGTACTTGCCTGCAACAGCCGCAAGTCTGTTCTTTGTTTCAGCTGTAAGTCTTGACTTATCACCTGTTAAATCACTGTACTGCTCTGCAGAGAATGAACCGTAGGTTTCTCTGTCTGCCGTGCTGATCGTTTTGGGATCCTTATCGGTGTAATTGTTCTTGAAATTCTCGTCATCCTTGAACTCGTGCGTCAGCTGAGCGCCGTCGTTGGATTCCGAAATGAAAATTGCATCCTTATCGCCGTTCTTATACTTTAAAATAAGCTCGGCATCCTGCTTGTTGTATTCGTTTAAGAATATCTTTGCATATTCGGTTTCTTGCGCTACCGTTATGGTGCTTGAAATGTCCGATGATGACAGGTGCTCCATGTGTGTCATGGGCTTATATACAACATCGATGACACCGAACAGTATTATCATTGTCAGAACAAGAGGTCCGCAGCCGCCGGCAGGGTTATAGCCCTGTGCCTGCAGCTTCTGCATTTCTTCTGCCTGCTTATCACGGTTGTTGCGGTATTTCTGCTGTATTTCCTTTACCTTAGGAGCAAACAGCTGAGAAAACGCCATATTCTTCTGCTGCTTTATCTGAAGCGGCAGCATTGCTAATTTGACTATTACAGTGAATATCAGTATCGCCCAACCGAAATTCTGTAAAAGAAGATAAATAGGCCACATAATGTAGCCGAGAGGCGTACCGATTATGGTGTATAAGAAATCTATGGAAATCACCCTCCGTTAGTAGTGCCGATATTACGGCTTAGTCCTTTTGAAAAAATAAAATTGTTCGGGTACATAGTCATAGCCGCCCTCAGAAAAAGGGTTGCATCTGATAATTCTCCGTATAGCCAAATAGCTGCCCTTTACCGCACCGAAGCGGCGGAGTGCGATCATCGCATATTCCGAACAGCTCGGAGTAAAGCGGCAACAACGAGGCAGCCATTTTGACAAAGTCATTCTGTATATCTTTACGAAAAATAAAAGTACATATTTCATTTTATTTTTGTATTTTGTCCGGTTGATTATTCGCCGGTGGGGCATATCTTTTCAGCAGTTGCTTTTCCATCCGAAGATATACCTCTGTCGATTTCATCGCAGGAGTTTTTGCTCTTGCAACGAAAATAAAGTCGTATCTTTTTTGTGTCTTTTCACGGAGCAGGGGTTCAATAAGGCGGAACGCTTCTCTTATGACTCTCCTGGCACGACTGCGTTTTACGGCATTGCCGACCTTCTTGCCTGTAACGATTCCTATGCGGTTTACCCGCCTCTTGCTTTCCCTTGCGTAGCATACGAATGCATCGGTAACAATACTGTCACCTTTTTTGAACAGGAATCTGAATTCCTTGTCCTTTTTTATGCAGACGTATTTCTTTGCATACTCATTCATTGACAGAATCAGTAGCTTAAGTGCTTTCTGCCCTTTGCACGTCTTCTTGCGAGAACCTTACGTCCGTTTCTTGTAGACATTCTTTTTCTGAATCCGTGTTCTTTCTGTCTCTGGAGCTTCTTAGGCTGGTATGTTCTTTTCATTTCTTTCTTCCTCCTGTTATTACTCGGCACCGATGTGTGCCTGTCTTGCGCCTATGCAATTAAATATTATACCTTAATCGGTTGCCGATGTCAAGTCATTTTTGAAAATTGTCTGTTCTGACAGCCGCAAACATTCAAATAATGCGGATATGCCAGTGCCGTCGGGCTTAGCCGGGCGGTTATTTGTAACCGAGAGTTTGTAGAAAAAGTCTGTTTTTTATAAAATAGAGCAAATTCTCTATCCCTATAAGAACGCTTTGTGGGCTTTGCGTCCTGCAAAGCCTTTGGGCGTTCTATCTCGGCATCCTTGCCGAAACCCCAAACCCCTTCCACGTGGGAAGGGGCTATATTACTGGGGCTACCGCCCCTAGTCCAAGCAAGGATGCTTGTAGTCAGCCACACAAAGCCACTGCACGATGCAGTGGCACAAATGGCTGACGACCTGTACGGGGGCTCCGCCCCAAAGCAAGGATGCTTTGGTTGCTTGCCAAAAGTTTTGCACGATGCAAAACCAGCAGAGCAAGCAACACTCGACACCCCATTTTTCAACAAACTAGATGTTTTTCGACGGCTAGGCGGTTATTTGTAACCGAGAGTTTCCTTTATTGCCGCTGTGACCTTTTGTGAAACCAGGCTGTGCGTCCTGGGGCTGGGGTGCCAGTCCGCCACTATTCCGTCAGCGTTCTCGTCCTGCATTGTAAGCGGAATAAACGTGATTCTTTCGTCGCCTGTTTCACTCATATATTTTCTGCGGACGTTTTCGATATTTTTCTCAAGCGAAGTTCCCATTACGCCGTAGGTCTGGAATATATAGGAATCGTGATTGAGCGAGCGTACCTTCTTCAGAAAATCGAGATAACCGTCTTCGAATTCCGCTTTTCTCTCATCTGTTGTCGCATAGTTCATATCGTTTGTTCCGAGATTGATAACTATAATATCCGGCTTGTACCTTTCAAAATCCCACTCGGTTTCCGAAACCGTGATGCTGTCCGCAAACTTATTATACGAAAAGCCGAGCTTGTCATAATACTGCGGTATTGTCTGTTCCGGAATCTTGTTTCCGTCATTCGTAAAGCCGGAAATAATTCCGTAGCCGCTCACCGAAACCATACTGTAGTCGGCGTTCAGCGCAAGAGCCGTTTTATACGCATACGCTTTTGTGACATCTTCTGTGGCTGTTTTGAAATGATGCTCCTTATCGGGATCGTCAACTCCGTATCCGCAGGTTATAGAATCGCCTATAAATTCCATCTTTATATTTTTTGCGGGCGCAGGCTCTATCTTTTCATCCTCCGCAATCATAACGGGCTTTATCCCGAATGTTGACATTGCGCACTCGGACAGCTTGATTATCCTTACATTCCTGCATTCTGCACTTTCGCTTTCAAGCACCTTGTACGTTTTTTCCTTTTCATCGAGCATATCGTCTACAACACGTTCGTTATCGACATATATTGCGATTCTTGCATAATTTTCGTCATTGCCCGCTGTCGATGCAAAGTCGCCCGTGACGGTGATTTCGAGTTTTTTACCCGTGAAAATGAATTCCGCACCCGCACCGGAAAACGCCACCCACAGCGTATCGTTATATAAATAGGTTCTTCCGATCGTTTTTACGGATTTATCATTAAGTATAATTGCCTTTCTGTTGTTCATGGTTTCTCCTCACTTATAATTCTTATTTTATCGGGTTAATTTCAGCCTTAATCTGCGCTTAACTCTTTTATCGACATTGCGGTACGGAACAGTTCATCCCTGCCAAAACCGGTCGCTGTGATATGGAACATATACTCGCCGTTATCCCACATAAGAAATGCCATACCTTTTTTTGAAACGCAATACATCGCACTTTTATCCCCCAGTTCGACTTTTTCGGGAGAAATCTGCGCATCCTCCGTTCCAATCTGTGCATTTTCCATCTGTGATCTTGTACATTGAGTAAAAATCAGCTGTTTGCCGTGTTTATTTATGTATTCGACAATATAGGCATATTCGGTTTTTTCTATAAGCCGTGTGGCGTATGCGGTTTTGTCGAGATCAGGTTCATAATACCGTGTGATACACTGAGGCGAATTCTCGGCATCGCTTATCAATATGACCGAGTATTTGTCATTTTCCTTGACCGCAAACGTATCCCAGTGCTTCAGCAGGATAGTTCCGCCTGTTGCCAAAGCGGCAGTAGCGGCTATTATCACGGCAATCGCCAGCCTCAGCTTTACTCTGCGGTGCCTTACCGTTTTTGCGGTGTCGGTGTATGATTTGCTTATCATTTTTTTCATCCGTCTGTCGAATCCGGATCTTATCCTTGAATTCGGGAGCATCTCAAAAACAGACAGCTCGGACAGATAATCGCTTTTTAACGCTATGGCGATTTTTTCATCGTTGGTCATATATTTTCATCCTTTGTATCGAGCAGGATTTTTCTTATTCTTGAAACATACGCATAAACCGTATTTGTGTTGATATCCAGCATTTCGCCTATCTCTTTAGGACTTAGCCGTTGTACAAAAAACAGGAATGCTATGTTTTTCAGTCTTGGCGGCAGCTGCTTTAGATTTTTGATAATCTGTTCGTATGTCGCATTGCTGTTTTCAAAATCCGTATAGCTGTCCTCAAACGGAATATCCTTGTCCTCAAGCTCTTCGTCGTTGTGATTTCTGCGTATCATATCAAGACAGACGTTTTTGGTTATAACGGTTATATAGGATTTTGTTTTTCTGGAATATGGATTGTTTATCTTGTCAAGATTATCAATAATCCTCACAAATGAATCCTGGACGGCGTCCTCGGCGTCTTCACGCTTTCCGAGAATCGACATACTGATATTGTACATAAATTGCTTATATGTATTGTAAAGCTGTGTTATCAGTTCTTTATCGGTCGTGGAATCGACCGTTGCGATTAATGATGATAGCAAAATTTCACACTCCGATTTATATTATATTTCAATTGTATCATTACATCGGTTTAATGTCAATATAATAAGGAAAAATGCCCCCGTTCAGACGGGGGCATACATTGCTTATTTATCTGTTTCAGGCGTTTTCTTCTTCCTTGAAGGAGAACTGACTTACCAGCTTCTGAAGCGTCTGTGCCTGTGCCGAAAGCTCTTCGGATGCGGCGGCGCTTTCTTCGGCAGTAGCCGAGTTTGTCTGTACAACATTTGAAATCTGTTCTACGCCTATATTGACCTGCTTTACCATATCCGTCTGTTCAAGGCTTGCGGCGGCAATCTTGTTTACGATGTCGCTGACACCGCCAGACCTTGTTTCAACCTCGGCAACAGCCTGTGCGGTTTCGTTTGTAATGTTGTTGCCGTTTTCAACTGCGGCTATAGCACGTTCGATAAGAACAGTCGTATCATGAGCCGCATCGGCAGATTTACCTGCAAGGTTTCTTACTTCGTCGGCAACTACGGCAAATCCCTTGCCGGCTTCACCTACTCTTGCGGCTTCAACTGCGGCGTTGAGTGCAAGAATATTTGTCTGGAACGCAATATCCTCGATAGTCTGGATAATCTTGCCTATCTCTGCCGAAGCATCGCTTATATCCTGCATAGCGCCTGTAAGGCTGTTCATCTTGCCATTAGCCGCATCAATATATTCGGCTGTTTCGCTGACAAGCTGTTTTCCTCTCTGGCAATCTTCCGTTGTAGCCTCAATATGAGCATTGATATTGTGGATAGTAGCGGCAAGCTCTTCTACAGATGCCGCCTGTTCGGTAGCACCCTGAGCGAGTGACTGAGCGCCTGCAGATACCTGCTGTGAACCGCTGGAAACCTGATCGCCGGCAATGCTTATCTGGCTTAAAGTATCATTGAGCTTTGTGTTGATATCTCTTACAGATTCAATAAGTACCTTGTAATCGCCTGGGTATGTATTATCGGCATCTTTACTGTACACATCAAAGTTGCCATGAGCCATATTGCTCAGGATATTGCCGATATCGCTGATCATAGCATTTTGTTCATTTACTACCTTTGCGGCAGACTTTGCGAGTATCTCGACTTCATCGTGTGATTTAACCATAGGTACAGGACTTGTAAGATCGCCCTCGGAGAGCTTTTCGATACGCTCAGCGCAGAGCTTTATGGCTTGTCTATCTTACGGCTGATAAGTCCTGCGATTATACCGCCTACTACCGCTGATGCGGCACAGATTATCGCAAGCACCAGAAGTCCCTTAAGACAATGTATTGTATAATCACTGCTGTATGCTGTTACTGCGATAGACCAGCCGTTTGTTTCGGGTATGGGTGCATATCCTATATGTTTTGCGATGCCGTTTGATGTGTACGCGGCCGAGCCTGTTTCACCGGCCTCCATTTTTTCGTGTGTCTGAGCAAGTGCCGCATAGCTTGAATCTTCCTCGGCTTTTTTCTGTATGTTCTCTCCGTCCTTGACAAGCTGCATATCAAAATCAGCGATCGTGTTACCGTTCTTGTCGATTATGTATGAAGCGCCGTTTTCGTTTATCTTGAGCGCGCGGACAATATCATTCAGAAATTCCTCGTTAGGTACGAAATATACACAGCCCTCAACTTCCGAATTAAGCACGCCGTTCTTCCATAAAGGAGCGGCGATTATAACGCTTAACTTGCCGTTTGATCTGCCTATCATAGGCTCTGTTATTGTTGTTTTGCCCTCAAGAGCCGCCTTGAAATATTCACGGTCGGAATATTCGTTGCCGTTTGACGCCTGACCGTTTTTATCAATTACAGTGCCTCTGTCAAGGCCGAAGGTTGAAGCAATCGAGTCTATTTCGCTTTGCTTCTGACCTTTGGAATATACTAACGATGATAATTTCGGGTTACAGCCTGCCTGTATTGCGACATTAAGCATTGATTTCAGTTCCCAGGAAACTCTGTCTGCGGCTACTATAGCCGTTTCTGTGAGCGTCTGATCGGTCAACGCTTTTGTGGTGCTGTAAATGATTCCTACAGATGCAATCGTCGCCACAAGAAGCGAGATGATTATAAGTAATACTGTAAACAGTGTCATTTTTTTGCTTATAGATTTCATAAGTGTCTGCCTCGATTCCGTACCCTTGCAAAAGATACAATTTTAATTAGCATTTTTATTATAGCACTCTCGGTAAAAAAATGCAATATTTCACTGCTTATTTTGGCGATATTAACAAAAATGTGACGGGAATTTTTAGCGCCGCACCAAATTTACAAAATATTAGATTTTTGTATGGACATTTATCTTCGCCGTGGTGTATTATGTATGAAGATGTACATTTTCGGCAAAAAGAAAAAAGGGAGGGGTTTTATGTCGGATTATTCTTCTGAAAATATAAGAGAAATATATGAGCGGCACTTTGTCACAGTGTACAGAGTGTGCTTTATGTACCTCAGAAATGTACACGATACTGAGGACGCAGTACATAATACTTTTATGAAACTGATTGAAAAGCAAAAGCGCTTTGAAAGTACCGAGCATGAAAAAGCGTGGCTGATACGGGTATCTCAGAACGTATGCAAGAATATGCTCAGGGCGAACAGCAGGCGGCGTGAATCACCGACAGGAGATATTGCAGTGAATGACAGCTCTGCGGTAAGCGATGTAATGATTGAACTGTCGGCTCTTCCCGATGAGCTTAAGATACCCGTGTATCTGTTCTATTGTGACGGCTATAACAGTAAAGAAATCGGCAGTATGCTTCATATCAGCGCATCGGCGGTGCGTTCACGGCTGCAGAAAGCGAGAGAGCGTTTAAAAGAGCATTTAAGCTCGGAAAGGAGTATAGTATGAGTATCAGAAACGAATTTGAGAAAATCGATCCTACGGAAAAGCAGAAAAAAGATATTTTCAGACGTATAGAAGAAAGCAGTAAGGTAAAGACGGATTTCAGACATCAGGTTATTCGCTACACATCGGTTGCGGCGGCAGCAGTCGTGGTTGTCGGAACGGCGGCAGTCGGCGTACACTTTGTAACAAAAGGCAACGGTATTGATTACACCGTCAGCGGCAGTTCATCGGGCGCTGACAGCGCTGTCGATGCTTCTGCAAGCAAAGTGAATGACAACAAATCCGATGTTTCGGACGTGGTAAGCAAGGCGGACGAAAATCCATCACACGACGACAACAGTTCCGCAAACGGCAACAATACGATATATCCCGATATAAGCACCTTAAAGGCGCAGGTGCGTAACGACAAGGAATTCTGGGCGGAAATAGGCAAGCAATACGGACCGTATCATTATGAGTACAGCACGGTAAGGTTTGATTTTATAAACGACTTTGACGATTTTAAATTATGTACCGATGAAGCAATAAGTAACGAAATTATCGACAGGGTCAAAAGGCAGTGGCTGTTTGATAATATCGTGGATTTCGGCTCTGGATATTATGCAATAAAAGGCGCAAAGGATTTGTCAACATCGGAAGATATAGAGAAATTCACGCGGGAAAATCTGATAAACGGTGAATATTTCGAAGCTGATCCGGAATTTTTCGGTTTTTCGGATATGAAAGGCTTTTATGATGCGGCAAGCGAACTGTACACAGGCTTTGATTATGATGATTTCAAGTCTTTTATACCGTATTATTATGCGGAAGTTGACGGCAAACTCTGTATATCGAAAGATCATGGGCTCGGTGAAAAAGGTAAACCTCCTCACAGTGTTGAACTCGGTCAGTATCTGATTATATATGATAATGTTGATCCGAGTGTGATATATTGCTTTGTCGCTGTTCCGGAGATGATTGATTCGTCAAGCTACAGTTTTTCGCTTGACTTTTACGTTTTCATCAATACCGAAAACGGACTGAGATGCAGTGTGACAAAAGAAAAACCGATAACGACCTGCGGATTGGTTACAGATGAGCTTGAACCTTATGTTGCAATGTCATCGGAGCGGCTTGACAAGAAAATGTATTTAGAAAAATACGATGATTTCAACGCTCTTTTTTGTGATGAACAGACGTATAACGAAATTATAAACACAGAACTGAGCGATGAAGAGTACCGTGAAATCATATCAGCTCTTGACGAAAACAACATATTCTGTACCGATGATACAATAAACAGCAAACTTGAGGCATTGGCAGAAGAAAACAGGGCATATCTTGAAGATCGAATGTATCAATATCTGCCTAAAGTGTACGGAATGTATGATATGAATGAGCTGACGCTCAATGTTGCGGCTGTACAGATAAATTTGCTTGATTGCTATCCACAACAATATCAGCTGGTGTTAAGGCTTTTTAAGGTTGAAAAGACAGATAACGGTTACAGTTTTATTAAAGAATAACCGGATAGAAATACGAAAGGCAGAGCTGCGGCTCTGCCTCAGCTTGTAGAAAAAGTTTGTTTTTTATAAGATAATGCGAATTCTCTATCCCTAACCCCAAACCCCTTCCCCGTGGGAAGGGGATATTTTGCTGGGGCTACCGCCCCTAGACCCTGTCGGGGGGCTACGCCCCTGCGACCCCATTTTCAGAAAATACAAAGGTTTATCGACAGTCTGAAAGGCAGAGCCGCGGCTCTGCCTTTCGGTATATGTTTTACTTTTTGCTTTTTCCGCCTTTTTTGCAATTGCTGCAATTATTACAACCCTTGCACGCCGAACAGTCGCCGGAGCAACCGCCGTTTCTTATAATATGTATGATTACAAGCACGAGAGCGATTACTATCAGCGCAAGCAGAATAATGCTCGGTATATTCATCTCATCCATAATTTCACCTTATGCAATGCCGAAAATCATTCCGACACAGCGTACAAGAAGCGCCATTATCCACGCAATAGCACACTGCATAAACACTGTTACTGCGGCAGAACGTACACTTCCGAGCTCACGCTTTACTGTTGCTATAGCGGCAACGCACGGAGTATAAAGCAGTGTGAACACAAGGAACACGATAGCCGTAAACGGTGTGAAAAGCGTCTGTATCTGCGAAACATCTCCACCGAGCAGAAGAGTAAGGGTGGAAACAACGCTTTCCTTTGCGGTAAGACCTGTGATGAGTGCAGTAGACGCTCTCCAGTCACCAAAGCCCAGCGGTGCAAATATCGGCGCAAACAGACTGCCGAGCATCGCAAGCAAGCTGTTTTCGGCGCTGTCAGCCACATTGAGCCGTATGTCGAATGTCTGCAGGAACCATATAACGATAGATGCCGCAAAGATTACGGTAAACGCTTTCTGGATAAAGTCCTTTGCTTTTTCCCATATAAGCTGACAGACGCTCTTTGCTCCTGGCAGACGATAGTTCGGAAGCTCCATTACAAACGGTACGGGTTCGCCGTGAAATACCGTCACTTTGAGTATAAGCGAATAGAGAATACCGCAGATTATTCCGAACAGATACAAGCCTACAAGCACAAGCCAGCGGTACTGCGGCTCAAAGAATGCGCCTGCGATGGTAGTATATATGAGTATCTTTGCAGAACAGCTCATAAAGGGAGTTAGCAGTATAGTCATTTTGCGGTCACGCTCACTTGAGAGCGTTCTTGTCGCCATTATTGCAGGTACTGAACAGCCAAATCCCATCAGCATAGGAACAAAGCTCCTGCCCGAAAGACCCAGCTTTCTGAGAGGCCTGTCCATTACAAACGCAACTCGTGCCATATAGCCCGTATCTTCAAGAATGGACAGGAAGAAGAACAGCGTTACTATAGTAGGCAGAAAGCTCAGCACACTGCCTACGCCGGCGCATACTCCGTCTATTACCAGCGAATGCACTACAGGGTTTATTTCAAATGCAGTAAGTCCTTTGTCGATAAGGTCGGTGAGAAAATCTATGCCCATTTGCATAACGTCGGAAAGTGCCGCACCTATCACGGAGAACGTCAGGAAGAACACGAGTGCGATTATGCCTAAAAAGCAGGGGATAGCCGTGTATTTTCCTGTCAGCAGACGGTCGATTGCCATACTGCGTTTATGCTCCTTGCTTTCGTGCGGACGTACTACGGTTTCACGGCACAGCTTTTCAAGGAAGGTGAAGCGCATATTGGCAAGTGCCGCTTCTCTGTCCATACCTGTTTCCTGCTGCATTATGGAAACAAGGTGGTCGAAAGCGTCGTGCTTTTCCTCCGGAATGGTGATTTTTTTCTTTATCTGTTCATCGTCCTCAACCAGCTTCGTTGTGGCGAATCTTACAGGAAGCCCTGCCGCCCTTATATCCGGCTCAAGCAGTGTTGCGGCTGAATGTATACAGCGGTGAACAGCGGCAACCGGGTCGTGCGGATCGTCGCTGTCGGTGCAGAAGTCCATACGGGCGGGTTTTTCGCCGTATCTCGCAATATGTATCGCATGGTCGATAAGCTCGTCTATACCTTCGTTTTTTACGGCGGAAATCGGCACTACGGGTATTCCCAGTATCCGTTCAAGATCGTTTACACGGATAGAACCTCCGTTTGCCTTTACCTCGTCCATCATATTGAGCGCAAGCACCATAGGTATGCCAAGCTCCATAAGCTGCATTGTAAGATAAAGGTTACGCTCGATATTCGAAGCATCAACTATATTTATGATACCGCTGAGATTATTGTTCAGCAGAAAATCACGGGTCACTATTTCTTCGCTCGAATACGGTGACAGGGAATATATACCGGGAAGATCCGTAACTGTCGCTTCCGGGTGATTTCTGATAGTTCCGTCCTTGCGGTCAACCGTAACGCCGGGGAAGTTTCCGACGTGCTGATTTGATCCTGTAAGCTGATTGAACAGCGTTGTTTTTCCGCAGTTCTGATTTCCTGCAAGAGCAAATGTAAGCGGTGCGCCTTTTTCAAGCACTATTCCGTGTTTCAGATGCAGCTTCTCGTATTTGGCAAATTCTCCGACGCCGGGGTGCGGTGTGTCATTTCGTCTTGATCCTGCGGCTTTAAGGGGGCTGTCTTTCTTATGTACGTTTTTTACAGTGACCTTGCGAGCCTCCTCAAGCCTCAGGGTAAGCTCGTATCCACGCACCTCAAACTGCACCGGATCACCCATAGGTGCGACCTTCTGCAAGGTTATTTCAGCATCGGGTGTAAGTCCCATATCAAGCAGGTGGTGACGTAAGGCTCCGCTTCCGCCGACCGTTTCGATATATGCGCTTTCTCCCGGTTTTAATTCATCCATTGTCATTTTGACAAGACCTCCGTAAACATTGTGCTCTGTTCCGATCAATTCTGTAATCTGTATATCTCAGGCGTAATTCAGCACTTTCGCAGGCTTAAATATAACCTGTCAGAACAAAACCGACAGGTTTTATCATCTGTATTTTACTGCGACAGAACAAAATGTTAAAAATACTGCGGCTGTTAGATGTAGCTAATCCAGCCCGATTTAAGTATATCACGGTAAAACTGTGTAGTCAAGAAAAAAATGGTTAGAAATGGCTAACTAAACGGCTTTGTTATGCGGAATTACGGGCTTAACCAGTGCGGAACATTACGGTTTTCGGTGCAAAAATTTTATATTCTGTGATGAACCGATTATGTTGTAATTTTGAAAGCGGTTTATCCGGGAACGGATTGAAAGTTTTATATTCACGGATATAATCACCCGGCATTTAACATTGCAAGATAAGTGACTTATGCCGTTAAATACAGTATGCCTGCGGAAAAGTATCTGCGTTTCCGAACAGGCTCAGTTATGGAGACCATATGTATAGATAACAATGTCAGCCAAAATAATACGGCTGCCGCAAGATACGACAGCCGTAACAATATTTATTTTTTTGCAAGCTCGTATGCTCTTGCGGTACAAGCCTTACAGCATTCATCGACCGTATCTGTGAGTTTACCCTCATACAGCTTGTCAAGACCTGCTATAGTCGTTCCTCCCGGAGAAGAAACCTGCTTTATAAGCTCGTCTACCGTCATACCCGAATCTGTGAGCATCTTTGCCGAGCCGACAAGCGACTGTGCGAACAGCTTAAGTGCCGCATCGGGATCAATGTCCACGCTCTTTGCGTAATCTACGAAGCCTTTTGCAAAAAGATAGATGAAAGCGGGAGAACTGCCGTTTACGGCAATTATTTCTTTCATCTTGTTTATCGGCACTTCCTCTGCGATACCGCAGCTTTCGATAACCGACTTTGCAAATGCAAACTCTTCATCGGTCACACCGTCTGCTCTTGATATTGCGCTTGCGCCAAGACCGAGCATCATAGGTGTGTTCGGCATAACAAGCACTACCTTTGCGCTCAGTATTGTATGACTGCGGATAAAGTCCTCGGATATTCCCGCACAGATAGAGATTATTACCTTATCGTGCGTTACTTCCCCTGCGACAGTGTCAAGCACTCCGCCAAGCACCTGCGGCTTTACCGCAAGCAGTATGTAATCGCACTTTTTAACAAGCTCACATTCGCTCTCGCAGGGCTTTACTCCGAATGCCGAAAGTGCTTCAAGCTTTGCCGTATCCTTATCATACGCCGAAACGCTTATCTGCATATCCGATGAGCAGATGCCACGCATTATCGCACTGCCCATATTACCTGCGCCTAAAAATCCAAGTTCAGTCATACTAAGTCCTCTTTTCTTGTATCAAGCCGAGCGTTTTTCTCTGAATGCCGCACGGTATGCCACCATAACAGGATAAAGCACCAGCAGAAGTATGAATACCTCTATAGGCAGCATCGTGAGATTTTTTACTATTCGTGTCGTTATCTTTACCCAGAATACCTCTGGTGCAAAGTAGCCCATTATCACCATTGCAATTGTATTCAGGAACACATTGCAGAAAAGATTGACGCAGAACTTCGCCATAAATATTCTGAACACCTGAAAGCCGTTTGTCTTGAGTCCGCCGAAAAATGCGGATCTGCTTGAAAAATCGAGCTTCACGGGATTAAGTCCGTACAGGAATATACCGTAAATCACAGCACCTGCGACTTCGACCAGTGTGAATATCGGTGAAAACGCACCGGTAGGCTTTACAAGAAAGCCTATTACATCAGTGACAACGCCTGCAAGTCCTGCCACAACAGGACCATACAGCATACCGATAGCCGCAAGACCGACAAACGCAAAGCTTATCTTGAGCGTTTCGCTCGGCATAATCATTACGAATTTCAGTGCTACCGAAACACCGATAAGAAGCGCCGTTACTGTAAGGCAACGAATAGATTTCAGTTCCTCGAACGACTTTTTGAAATTACGAAAAAACGCCATATTTACCTCCTCAATGACGCAAGCTGACGCAATCGCATAATGCGGGATAAATACGGCGATTATCTCTTATATGCAACAGCGAGATGCGGAAAACGTACCGCCACCTTTCAGTGTTCGTCCTGAGGACAACTCCCCGTCCCTCAGGCACTTTACGCACGTTAACCTACTCTGTCGGCCGCACCGTTAAAATTTCGGTACAGTCTTTTTATATAACGGAAAACCGTTATAAGCATTCTTTAAATCAGAAGCTGATCTCATTAGCGATCTTGTACAGATCGTGAGGGAATTCCTTCTTCATCTTGAGAGCTTCCTGAATGTCATAGTCTACAACTTCGTTATGCTGAAGACCTACAACACGGTTGCCGATGCCCTTTGAAAGAAGATCAACGGCATAGTAACCGAGCTGGCTTGCTGCTACTCTGTCCTGAACTGTGGGGCTGCCGCCTCTCTGAACGTGACCGAGAATTGTAGCACGGCTCTCAACGCCTGTTGCCTGTTCGATTTCCTTGGCGAGCTGTTCGCTTCCGCCGATACCTTCTGCAACAATAACGATGAAGTGGTGCTTGCCGCTCTTCTGTCCTTCGATTATCTTAGCGATAACATCGTTTACTGTGAAGGGCTCTTCCTTAGTAATAATGTATGTCGCACCGCAGGCGATACCTGCATTGAGAGCTATGTAGCCTGCATTTCTGCCCATAACCTCAACTACGGAGCATCTGTCGTGTGACTGTGCTGTATCACGCAGTTTGTCAACCATTTCAACAACTGTGTTCATAGCTGTATCATAACCGATGGTGTATTCGGTCATAGAAATATCGTTATCTATAGTGCCGGGAACACCGATACTCAGGATGCCTCTTGCAGAAAGGTCAGCCGCACCTCTGAACGAGCCGTCACCGCCGACAACTACAAGGCCCTCAATACCATTCTCTTCACAAGTCTTCTTAGCCTTCTGAAGACCTTCTTCATATCTGAACTCTGCACATCTTGCTGTGTAAAGCATTGTGCCGCCTCTCTGAATTATATCAGATACGCTTCTTGCATCAAGAGGAACAATGTCGCCGTTGATAAGTCCGTTATATCCTCTGCGGACACCTACGACTTCCATTCCCTTTGCAATAGCAGCTCTTGTTACCGCACGGATAACGGCATTCATGCCCGGTGCGTCGCCGCCGCTTGTTAAAACGCCAATCTTTTTCATAATATCGTACATCCTTCCTTAGAGGTCACCCTCCGAGATTATTTTACACACACCTTAGTTTACTCCTAAAATGCAATTTAGTCAAGGGGTAATTTCATTTTTTCGACTTATTTTATGATTATATTGTTTTTGCCGCAAATCCCGTTCAATTTTTGTATAAAATCACTGTTCAAATCAACGGAAAGAGCGGGCGGCAAGGTTATAGTTTCCCTTGTATCCTCAAAGCATATCTTCGTAAGAGTGCTGCCTTTGTTTACTTTAAGAAGCGCCTTTACAGCGGGAATATTGGCATCGTCACGGGAGGAAAACCTTATATACAGCACAGCCGCCTTATTCTGCCCTGTTTTTCGGCTTTCGTGCATTTTCCGCAGCTTAGCCAAATCAGGCTGTGTTATCGCATTTATCAGCAGCTTGGGGTCACCCTCGTCCTCCGCAGATACCGTACCCTCGAAAGCGTAAACATTACCCGTCTTTAGCATTGACGAATACTGCTCGTACAGCTTCGGGAATACAAGGCACTCGATTTCTCCGCTTGCGTCTTCTATTACGATGAAGCCCATTGTCTTTCCCGATTTCGTGATATGGCTGCGGACAGATGTAAGCAGTGCCGTTACCCTGACATTTTGTTTATCTTTGTTGTTTTCAAGAATACTGCCGATATTTTCATATCCGGATTCACGGGCAATCCTGTAAAACGGATCTGCAGGGTGTCCGGAAATGTATATTCCGAGCATTTCCTTTTCGTATGACAGAAGCTGTGCGTGTGAATATTCATCGGCAGGCTTTATCTGAAACGTGCCTTCGTCCGCCGCATCATCTTCGCCCATAAGGCTCATCTGCCCTTCAAGATCGTGGCGCTGTGAAAGCGTATCAAGCATCAGCTCAAGGGAAATCATCATTTCACGGCGGTTATTGCCCAGTCCGTCAAACGCTCCGCACTTGATAAGCGATTCAAGTGCACGTTTATTTATATTCTTATCCGACATTCTTTCGCAGAAGTCGAACAGCGATTTAAACGGGTGCTTGGTTCTTTCTTCGATAATATCGGCTATCATATTAGCGCCGACATTTTTTATTGCAAGAAGGCCGAAACGTATTCCGTCTTTTTCGCAGGAAAAGCCGGTTTCGCTGTAATTCACATGGGGCGGAAGCAGTTTCAGCCCGTGCTGTGCAAGGTCACCGATATATTCGGCGGTCTTTCCGCCCCAGCCTATCACGCTTGTAAGCAGGGCGACCATATATTCCTTATAATAATGACATCTGAGATATGCCGTGCGGTAAGCGAGCAGTGAATATGCGGCGGCGTGGGATTTGTTGAAGGCATAGCTTGCAAAGCTCATCATATCATCGAATATTTCTTCGGCTACCTGTCTGTCAACGTTATTTGCGACAGCGCCCTCAACGAATGTCGCACGTTCCTTTATCATTACCTCAGGCTTTTTCTTTGCCATAGCTCTGCGGACAATATCGGCTCTGCCGTATGAATAGCCGGCAAGCACCCTGCATATCATCATTACCTGCTCCTGATATACGATACAACCGTAGGTTACGTCAAGGATGCCCTTTAAAAGAGGGTGCTTGTAGCGTATTTTTTCGGGGCTGCGGCGGTTTGCAAGATAGGTCGGGATCGAATCCATAGGTCCGGGACGGTATAGTGACAATGCCGCAGTAAGATCTTCAACAGAGCGTGGCTTCATACGGGATAAAAGCGAGGTCATTCCGGCACTTTCAAACTGGAATACTCCGAGAGTGCCGCCCGATGACATCATATCGTATGTTTCAGCATCGTTTTCGGGTATCTTTTCTATGTCAAAATCGGGACAGGTTTTCGCTACGAGCTTGCAGCAGTCCTGTATCACGGTAAGATAACGAAGTCCGAGAAAGTCCATTTTCAGCAGTCCGAGCCGCTCTATAGCAGTCATAGTGTACTGCGTCATAACTTCGCCCTCGCTGTTCTGATACAGCGGCACATAGTCTGCTACAGGGTCACGGGTAATTACTATGCCTGCGGCGTGGATAGACGTGTTTCTCGCCATACCCTCTATCTTTTTTGCGGTTTCTATAAGCAGGCTGACTTCGCTATCAGATGATGCCAGCTTCACAAGCTCCTTCTCGCTTTTCAAAGCGCCGTCAATTGTGGAGTGCATCGACATCGGTATCAGCTTTGCTACGGCATCCACCTTCCCGTAAGGCAGACCCATAGCCCTGCCTGCGTCACGGATAGCGCCTCTTGCCGCCATTGTACCGAACGTTATTATCTGTGCCACATGATCCCTGCCGTACTTTCTTACGACATAGTCTATGACCTCCTGCCGTCTTATATAGCAGAAGTCAACATCAAAGTCTGGCATAGTCACACGCTCGGGGTTTAAAAAACGTTCAAACAGCAGATTGAAGCGTATCGGGTCAATATCGGTTATCCAAAGGCAGTAGGCACATACGCTTCCTGCTCCCGAGCCTCTGCCGGGACCTACTGCGATGCCGTTTCTTTTAGCATAGCCTATAAAGTCGGCTACTATCAGGAAATAGTCGATAAAGCCCATTTTCTTTATTACCGACATTTCGTATTCGGCACGGTCAAGAACCTCTTTCGGTACGGGTTCTCCGTAGCGTTTTACAAGCCCTTTTCTTACCTGAGCGTTAAAGTATATTTCGTTGTTGTCATAGCCTTCCGCCTTGAAAAACGGCAGGATAGTATGTCCGAATGTGAAGCTGACATTGCACTTTTCCGCAATTTTTACGGTATTGTCATAAGCTGACTGCGGAAAGCCGAGCGCTTTCATCTCGTCCTCGCTTTTGAGGTAAAATTCATCGGTGGCAAACTGCATTGAGTTCTTATCGTCAAGGGTAGTGTTGGTGGCAATGCAGGTCAGCACACGCTGTACATAGCTGTCCTCTTTTTCAACATAATGAGCGTCATTTGTTGCGACAAGCTGTGTGCCTGTATCCTTCGCCACACGCAGAAGATACGGCAGAATACGTTCCTGCTCGCTTATGCCGTGACTTTGAAGCTCTATATAATAGTCCTCTCCGAATATCTCCCTGTACTCTTTTACAAGCGTCACAGCGTCCGCAAGCCTTCCGTCAAGAAGCGTTCTTGCAAGCTCTCCCGAAATGCAGGCGGAAAGGCAGATAAGCCCCTTTGAATAACGTCTTAAAAGCTCCCTGTCCACTCTCGGCTTATTATAAAAGCCCTCTGTATAGCCCAGCGTCACCAGCTTTGAAAGGTTTTTATAGCCCTCGTTATCCTTGCAAAGAAGCACAAGGTGGTGAGGCTTCATATCGGACTTTGTGCTTTTGTCGAATCTTGTACGGGGTGCAACATACACCTCGCAGCCGATTATTGCCTTTATGCCGTTTTCGACACATTCGTTATAGAAGTCGATACTGCCGTACATTACGCCGTGATCGGTCAGTGCTACGGCTGTCTGTCCCATTTCCTTTGCACGATGAACAAGCCCTCTTATACGGCAGGCGCCGTCAAGAAGGCTGTATTCACTATGAACGTGCAGATGTACAAAACCGCTCACTTTTACTCTCCCCGATTATCTTCTCCTCTGAGTGTATCTGCTATAAGGCTTATCTTCTTGAGCCTGTGGTTTACTCCGCTCCTGCTTATAGGCGGCTCAAGCATTTTGCCTATATCGCTCAGCGACAGCTCAAGTGCGGTAAGGCGGATTTTTGCCACCTGCAAAAGCTCGTCGGGCAGATACCCTTCTCCTCTTTTTTCGAATATGTAATTAATATCGTCCGCCTGCTTCTGTGCGGCGGCGATAGTCTTGTCAAGGTTAGCCGCCTCGCAGTTGACGCTTCGGTTGACATTGTTGCGTACTTCCTTATAGATTTTTACGTTCATTATCTCCATTGCCTGCATCATAGCGCCCATATAGGTCAGCATATCGGAGATCTTTTCGCTCTCTTTGATATAAAGAAAGCTGCTGCCTCTGCGGCTTGACAGCTTTGCCCCCATGCCGTGTTCTTCTATCATGGAAAGCAATGTTCTGCATTTGCTCTCATCGTGCAGGAACAGCTCAAGCTGATAGCCTTTTTCGGGATTGGCAACCAGTCCGCAGACAAGGAAAATTCCTCTGAGATACACGCCGAAAGCGTCATCTCCCGAACAGTCGGGCATAGGGTAAGCGTAGCTTTTATCCGCAAGAGTAACCGTGTAAAGCGTTCTTCCTCTGAAGGTGCTTTCACCGGTCGAGTATTCCTTGCCGACCGAATCAAAAGCATCGGCAATGCTATCGGCTACCCTTTTGTTTTCCGTATTAAAAAAACAGCCTTCGCCGTCTTCCGTCATGGCATACGCCGCTCCCTTTGACAAAAGCTCAAGCTGTTTTCTGCTGTGTTCCGCCTTGCACAGCTCATTTTTCACATCGGCGGCAAATGACATCAGAATCGCTCCTTTATCCTGCCTTTTTGATTAAAGCTTTATTTCCGGCATAGCACTCAGTATCGCAGCTTTTTCGCCGGGATTGATATAGTTCTTATTGAGATGCGATTTATCGTATTCAAGATAAGTATCTTTTGTTTTCTCTGTCAGCACAGCTGTGAAAAATCTCTCCCAGCTGAAATACTTGCCGCTTTCTATATAGTCATACGGCTTTTCGAGTATCGTTTTTATTTCTTTATCTTTTACGATACCTGAACGCAGAATGACCCACTCGAAAGATTCGGGCAGGAAAAGTACGATATTTTTCGCTTTCCTGAGCGATAGGACACGCTGTATCTCCGGACCGAATGCGGCTCCGTCTGCAATTACCAGTACCGTTTCGTACTGCCTTGTTATAAGCTCGTTGTATATTTTCGCCTTGCTTGCGGCTGAAACGCAATTTATCCCGTACTCCGAAAAATAATTCTCAAAAAAGCGATAACCGCTTTTTGAATCCTCAGTTATAACCAGATCGGGCTTTAACGAAATGTCGGTATCCACTCTGCAAAGCGGGTAAAACTCTGCATAAAGCCGTTTTGTCCCTTGAAATCTGTTACCCGATACGTTTTTTATGCCGTATATTTCTTTCACGCTGTACGGCAGATTGAAAAGCGAAGTTCTTGTTGCGATTACATAATAATTATCGGTATTTTTTATTGCTTTTGCAAAATCCTCAGACGCAACGAATTTATCGCCCTCGTCAATGAATACAATGCTGTCATGTATAAGACTGAGATTTTCCTGCCAGCGTATGCCTGTAAGCACCGTGCATTGCTTTTTGCTTATTACCGTAACACCGCTGGCTTCGCCGTTTTCCTGATATGCGGCTATCATATCTATCAGGGTGGTCTTACCCGTTGCACTGTCGCCACGAAGTATCGTGATATTTCTTATAACGGAAAACTTATACTGTACACGGCGGCTTTTCACCACCACCTCATATTTACCTTTCACAGCGACACCACCCTATAAATACAAGCCTGCATTCATTACATATTCCTGAATATTGTGAACCGTTTTTCCGTTATTGAGTATCTTTATCTCAAACGGCTTATCTCCAAAATCCATAACGTGCCTTAAATTGATAACAATATCTTTTTTTGATTCCTTAGCTATGCGCAGTATCCATTTTGCACAGTTGTCACCGCAGGTCGAGGCATTGAAAATCTTTGTATCATCGTGCCGCAGAAGCAAAAGCGTTTTCAGCCCTCCGGATATTTTCGTTACGGGAATAACTCCGAGAGCCTTGCTGTCAACCGCATTCGGACTAAGCACCACAGCCTTGTCCACGCTTTTTATCATTTTAACCGAAAGGTCGTCGGTAAGCCAGTTATCAAGATAGGTATTGTCAAAATACATACTGGTGTTATAGACGTATTTCTTCTCCATATCTTCGGGTATTTCTCCGAAAATAATACACAGCATACCTTTCCCTCCGTTAAACGATTTTACTTCTTATCCTTATTCACATCTCTGTGAAGCACCCTTGCTTTAAGGTGATTTTTGCTGAGATGCTCGCACATATTTTCCGCAAATGTCGCACTGCGGTGCTTGCCGCCCGTACAGCCGAAAGCTATTACAAGCTGGCTTTTTCCCTCGTGAAGATACTGAGGTATCAGAAAGTCGATAAGGTCGAACAGCTTTGTCTGTAAAGTCTGCGAGCTTTCAAAGCTCATTACATAATCCCTTACCTCTTTGTCAAGTCCCGACTTTTCCTTAAGCTCGGGTATGTAATACGGATTCGGCAGGCAACGCACATCGAAAACAAGGTCTGCCTCATTCGGCACACCGTACTTGAAGCCGAAGGATATACAGCTTATAGTCATACTGTCAGACGGCGTGTCAAGGAAAATATTAAGCACGTTTTCCTTCAGCGTAGAGGTTGACATCAGGCTTGTGTCAATGTAATAATCGGCAATTTCACGCAGAGGCTCGATTATCTCCCTTTCTGCGTCTATTGCCTTGTCTATGTCGCCGTTTGTCGCATCAAAAAGCGGATGCTTGCGGCGTGTTTCCTTATATCGCTGTTTTACTACATGATGGTTTGCATCTACAAACAGCAGTTTTACGTCAAGGCCACGCTTTTTCAGTTCCTCTATGGTGGCGTTGAGGTTCAGAAACATAGTTCCGCCACGAATGTCGGTAACAATAGCGACCTTTGAAATATCATCGTTTTCTTCGCATATCTCGGCAAATTTCGGTATCAGCTGAGGCGGCATATTGTCTATGCAGAAATAGCCTATATCCTCCATAACATTTACCGCACAGGATTTGCCTGCACCCGAAATTCCCGTTACTATAACAAATTCGGTTTTCATTTGTGTTCCTTTCCCTGCGCCCTTTATCTCTTTTAATGAATAATGAATGATTTTGGTGTGCCGTTTTATTTATATACCAGTCAGCTTCCGATAAAGCCTTGCTTATCTCGCCCGGTCACATATCTAAGGCACTTATCCGAAAATTTCACTTCATTATAAGCACTTCGCATTCAAGCGTTACGCCTGTCTGCTCTTTCACCCTTTGCTTTACTATGTCCACAACGCCCATCACATCGTTGAACGTTGCGTTGTCTTTATTTATTATAAATCCGCTGTGCTTTGTGCTGACCTCTGCGCCTCCGCAGGCTGTACCTTTAAGTCCGCAGACCTCTATAAGCCTTGCGGCAAAGTCGTCCTCAGGCCGCTTGAATGTACTGCCTGCGCTGGGATATTCGAGCGGCTGTTTATCCTTCCTGCGCTCCATCAGCGTATCCATACGGTCTTTTATCTTTTCACGCTCGCCTTTTGCCAGCTTCATTTTTACGGATGTTATGCAAAGGTTACGCTCCGAAAAAAAGCTGTGCCTGTAGGAAAGCTCCATTTTTTCAAGCGGAATTTCCTTTATATCGCCTTTCTCGGTGATATATCGGCAGGATACGACCACGTCCTTCATCTCGCCGCCGTAAGCTCCCGCATTCATAAAAATAGCACCGCCGACAGAACCGGGTATACCGTATGCAAACTCAAGCCCCGTAAGCTCGTTTTCAAGAGCCACAGCACAGACAGCCGCAAGCGATGCGCCTGCGTTGCACTCTATATATTCACCGTTTACTCTAACCGAGCCGAAATCACTGCCGATAAGCAGTACAACTCCCTGAAGCCCCTCGTCACAGACAAGGATATTGCTTCCCCTGCCGACAACATAGTATTTAATATCGTTCTCACGGCACTGCTTTATAAGCTCACACAGCAACGCCTCACAATTTATCTTTATCATAACATCACACGGTCCGCCGATACGGAACGAGGTGTGATTTTTCATAGGTTCATTTTTAAGCACAACTGCGCCGTATTTCCCGGCGGTCTGCTCCAATATGCTGTAATCGTTCAAAGCATACTCCTTGTGAATTTATTTTTTTGCGTTTTACGCCAAATAAACTTCCCCTTATGAGCCTTTAGTCCTTGAGTCTGTAGAGATTTGCCGCTCCGACGATACCTGCGTCATTTCCAAGCTTGCATATGCCGAGAACAGTTGAACGCTCGGGGTTTATGCAGTAGCTCTCACGCTTTATATATTCCTCGAGCGGCTTTGTGAGATAGTCGCCCTCCTTGCAGATTCCTCCGCCGATAAGCAGCATTTCGGGCTGGAATGTGTTTACTACGTTTGTAAGTCCGCATCCGAGATAATTCAGGTACTCGTCAACAACAGCCTTACCGCTCTTGTCGCCTGCTCTCATAGCGTCAAATGCAGTCTTGCCGTCAACCTTGTCAATACTGCCTGCTATATTCCACATTGCGCTGTCCTTATCCTCTTCCATAGCCTTCTTTGTGGCTGTGATAAGTGCGGTAGCCGAGCTGTATGCTTCAAAACAGCCCTTTCTTCCGCAGTTGCACTGTCTGCCGTTATATTCGATAACAACGTGGCCAAGCTCCGCACCGCAGAAATTGAAGCCCGTATATATTTTGCCGCCGATTATAATTCCGCCGCCTACACCCGTACCGAGTGTGATTACGACAACGTCTTTATATCCCTTTGCCGCTCCGCCGAGAACCTCTCCGTATGCGGCAACGTTAGCATCGTTTTCAACATATATATCCGTACCCAGACGGTGCTTTAAAAGTCCGCCGAGATCGGTATTGTTAAATCCCAGATTACAGGAATAAAGCACCACACCTGTGTTTCTGTCGGCAACTCCGGGTGTTCCTATACCGATGCTGTTGATGTCCTTTACATCGATCCCTGCTTCCTTGCAGGCAAGTTCAACACCCTTTGCTATGCTGTCTGCGATTTCTTCGGCAGGACGGGGCAGGTCTGTCTTTATGTTTGATTTTCCTACGATTTTGAAATCGTCATTTACCACTCCTACTTTTATGTTTGTTCCGCCAAGATCAATTCCTATGTTATACATTATGTTATATTTCCTTCCGATATTTAATATATTCCTTGCTTTTTATGCTTATTCGCCGTCAGTCTTCATCCGGCTCTATTTCGGCATTTGTCTTTATTCCCCTCAGCCTGAGGAAGTTTTCAAAGCGTTCAAGATCGGCATTTACTATCAGCTCTTCGGGAAAATCAATATCCTTAAGAAGAGCCTCAGCTTTTTTGAACGCACCTATCTTGTCGCAGAAATGCGCATCCGAGTCAACGATAACATAACAGCCGTTTTTTGCACAGGTCGGCAATATAATATCGTGCAGACGCTGTATAGAAGTCTGACTTCTGAAACGGCTGACATTGAACTCCATTGCAACGTTCTTTTCTTTGCACGCTTTTGTTACCGCATCATAATCATACGGGTAATCCGCCGATTCGGTATGTCCGAGGACGCACACCTTCGGGTTATCCATAACCTTTATATATGCGTTTGTGTGCTGTTCAGCCGTACCCGGTATTATGCAGGGGTTGTGCATCGACGCATTTATCCACTCAACGTTGTAATAAATATCATCGTTTATATCAAGCTCGCCGTTATATCCTGTAAGGTCTGCTTCAACGCCCTTTATAATACGCACTCCCGACAGGAAATGAGGTATAACGCCCATATTGCAGAAATGCCATATATGCGGCGAATCCTCCATATTTATGCAGTGGTCGGTCATGCCGAGATAGCTCAGTCCCGCCTTTGCGGCTGAAGCGGCATTCTCGCTTATAGTTGAGTATGCGTGATCCGATGCCAACGTATGAGTGTGCATATCAGCAACGAATTTCATTTTAGGGTCATATCCTTTCTTTTATCTGTTCTTACACATTTATTTATCTCAGATTGTAGAAAAAGTCTTTTTTAAAAATAAGGTGCTAGTTTACAATCCCTATCCCCAAACCCCTTTCCCCCGGTGAAAGGCTGTGTATGCTTGGTTGGCTTTGCATCGTGCAAAGCCCTTGTGCATACACGCCCGGCATCCGTGCCGGGGCTAAGTGTGGGGCTGCCGCCCTCACCCCGCTTGGGGCTATGCCCCAAACCCCATTTTTAAATTATATAGTTTTTCGACAGACTGTTATTTATCTTTATATTTTTCTTTTTATCAGCCCATGCTCTTGACTGTATCACTGCTCTCCATATCAAGTCCGAGATTGTCAAGCAGCTCCTGTGCGGCATTGTAGCCCATTTTTTTCTGTCTGTTGTTCATTGCCGCAACTTCAAGTATAACCGCAAGGTTACGTCCGGGCTTTACGGGGATAGTCAGCGAGGGAACCTTTACGCCGAGTATGGAAACATAGTGGTTGTCAACACCCATTCTGTCATATACCTTTTCGGGATTCCACAGTTCAAGCTCAACTACCATATCTATCTTTTCGCTTACCTTTACAGCACCCATACCGAAAAGCTGTCTTGCATTGATAATGCCGATGCCTCTCAGCTCCATAAAGTGACGGATATTATCGGGTGAACTGCCTACAAGAGTAATATTTGACGCTTTTCTTATTTCAACGGCATCGTCCGCTACCAGACGGTGGCCACGCTTTACAAGCTCTATGGCGGTTTCGCTCTTACCTACTCCGCTCTCGCCGAGAATAAGCATACCTTCGCCGTATACCTCGATAAGAACACCGTGACGTGTGATTCTGGGCGCAAGCTGAAGGCTTAAATAAGCAACAAGCTTGGACGTGAATGTCGAGGTGCTTTCCTCACTGCGTAAAAGCGGAACGCTCAGTTCCTTTGAAAGCTCACGCATCTCGGGCATAATATCCATACCTCTCGACACTACCACAGCCGCCGGCTGTTCGCTGAAGAATTTCTTTATTCTCTGCGCTCTTATCTCTGCTCCGCACTGTTCAAGATATGCGGTTTCCGCCTTGCCTATTATCTGAATTCTGCCCTTGTCGAAATATTCGTAAAATCCCGCAAGCTGAAGTCCGGGTCGGTTTACATCAATATTTGAAATGAATATCTTTGCAGGGTCCTGCGGTGTGTGGATAACCTCGAGCTTGCACTCGTCGATTATTGCCTGTAACGATACGGTAAATTCCTGTGCCATACTGTTCCTCTTTCTGCTTATAGCTGTACTGCGGACATATCTGCCCTATCATAATAATTATACTACATCGCCGTGAGTAATGCAAGAGAGAATTGCGTATAACCGTCAATATGTGTAAATTCCGTAAATCCGGATAAAGCAAAGAGCGACAGCTACATAGCGTATACTGCCGCTCCTTTGCTTTTTTGCATGCTAAGACAGAATGCTGTCGTCCTTTCGCTGAAAATATCCCTGCGGTTTTCTGCAGACAGGACAGTATTCGGGAGGGGTACTTCCGCAATGTATATGACCGCAGTTCCTGCACAGCCACACGGTTTCGCCGCAGGAGGTAAACAGGCTTCCGTCGGTCAGCTTATTCACGAACAGCTTGAATCTGCTTTCATGCTCCTTTTCAATATCGCCCACCTTTTCAAACAGATCGGCTATATTGTCAAGCCCTTCCTGTCTTGCGGTTTCGGCATACTCCTTATACATCTGCGTCCACTCGTAGTTTTCGCCGTGCATCGCCTTTTCAAGCGCATCGGCGGCTTCGGGGATACCTCCGTAGATAAGTCCGAGCCATATTTGTGCGTGAGCCTTTTCATTTCTTGCTGTGGTGCGGAAAACCTGCGATATTTCCTCATCGCCGTTCTGTTTTGCCTTTTCGGCAAATATCTCATAACGCACCATCGCCGCAGATTCGTTTGCAAATGCGGTTTTCAGGTTCTCAAGGGTCTTTGATTCGGATAATTGCATAAAAACATCTCCTTTTCCTAAGTTACAGATATTGTAACCGCAGGAAAGGAGATTATGCAGTGCTTTTGGCGGAACAGATATGTTTGTCAACAAGGAAAGAAAGCTGTGCTGTAAGGGAATATCGGGCATTGTCGGAGAAGTATAAAACGCTTGACTTTTGCTGACTCTTGTGCTATAATACCGATAACTTAAGGGAGTAGACAGCGGAATACCGTGACAAGTCAACATACTGACGGTGATAATGCTCTTTAATCACGTCTGGTTTGTCTTAAATGTTGAGACTTGAGTACAGGATAACTGTACTCAGGTCTTTTTTATTGCACATTTCGCATCAGGCTCCCGCATAAGATTAAGGGCAATACCGCACAATTAGCGGCTATCGCCTTTGCCGCACGCTTACTTGTATATTTCCCGTCATTTTGCACAAATTTCGCTTGACAGGCGCAAGCCTGCCTGCACTCAATTTATACAATCTGACGAAAAATCTGACTGCGCAATCGCACGACAATAATTATGCGGTATTGCCTAAGATAAAACACCGGAGGACAAATTATGGGACTGTTGGAATTATTTCTGATCGCTGTAGGACTTTCTATGGATGCATTTGCGGTGAGTGTCTGTAAGGGGCTGTCCGAGCGACAGCTTAAAGCTAAGCATTATCTGATAATAGGCGCTTGGTTCGGCGGTTTTCAGGCATTGATGCCTGCTGTGGGTTATCTTCTCGGCTCGACCTTTGAGCAATATATCACAGCCGTTGACCATTGGATAGCATTCGTGCTGCTGTGCTTTATCGGAGGAAATATGATAAGAGAAGCGCTTTCAAAGGACGAGGAAAAACTCGATGCATCATTCAGCTTCAAGACAATGCTGCTGCTTGCGATAGCGACAAGCATAGATGCGCTTGCAGTCGGCATAACCTTTGCGCTTCTTCCCGATGTAAATATAGCTGCGGCCGTCCTGTTCATCGGAGCAACAACTTTTATCCTGTCAGCGACAGGTCTGAAGGTCGGAAATGTATTCGGCACAAAGTACAAGTCGAAGGCGGAGCTTGCAGGGGGCATCATACTGATACTTATCGGTACTAAAATCCTGCTGGAGCATTTAGGTGTCATTAATTTCTGAGTGAGCATCATAACAAAAAGAGCAATCGTGTGACAGCGACTGCTCTTTTATATTATTGCGTATTATCAATCAAGGAAATATGTAGCTTCCATATCGGCTGTGCTGAGAGCAAACGCAAGAGGAAACATTCCGAATGCCTTTCCTACGTTGTTTGCGTTTTCTTCACCCGAAAATCCCATATGATAGCGTATAGCGAAGGCTTCCTCACGGGTAAGACGCATAAAGCCCGTTATCATGTAAACTGACTTCTCGCCGTGACCGTAAGGCAATCCGTCATCGAAGAAGAATGTCGGCACCTTTTCCCACTGACCCGTTTCTTCGTTCTTCACGTTTCTTGTGCCTCTTGTGTAGACATTGACCTTGCATATATCGTGAAGTAAAGCGCATACCGCTATCGTTTCATCACTTGCATTGAGATTATACAGCTCACGGACACGATCTCTTTCAAGATAAGCCTTGAAGCATTTATAAACGTTCAGAGAATGCTGTGCAAGTCCTCCGTCATACGCACCGTGAAAACGTGTGCTTGCGGGGGCTGTAAAGAAATCGCTCTTGTTTATAAGATAGTCGAGCAGTTTATCCGAGCCTTCTCTTTTAACGCAATTTCTGTAAATATCTATTATCTGCTGTTTGTTATTTTCGATCTGCTCGGGTGTGAGTACCTTTGTTTCGTTGTTCTGCGTCATTGCAAAACCTCCTTTTCATATAAAGTCAAATAAAAGCCCCGCAATGCAGGGCTTCAATATTTTTATGCTTAATCTCCGAGTGCGATATTTTCAGGGAAGATGTTGGCGCTTTCATCCTTTGAAAGATAAGTCGTGGTAACAAAGCCGTTAATCACCGCACCGTCGGAAATTGCGATTGAGCCTGCCTTTATATCACCGATTATGACAGAATCCCTGTCAAGCATTATCTTGCCTGAAATCTCGATATTACCCTTTATCTTACCGTTGAGCTGTGCCACCTGTGATGAAAGGTCGCCTATCAGCATCGAATCGTTAGCCATTACAGCCTGTCCTTTAAGACGTACATTACCCTGTACAGCCGAATTTTTCATACTGATATTGTCACAGGTAAGATCGCCTACGACCTTGCCGTTTATAGTGATGTTCTTGGTCGTTTCAACGTTGCCCTTAATATTGCCGTCAATCTTCATATCTGCAAACGAGCGCACATTACCGTCTATCATAGTGTTTTTGGATATAACGGTCATTTCCTGCGAATTATCAGCCCTCATACCGCTCATAAAAGGATTGTTGCCGCCATTGTCTGAACCGCTCTGTGCAAATCCGTTCTGGCCGCCTGTGAATCCGTTGTTCTGAGGTGTCTGCGTAAAAGCATCACTGCGTACATTCTGATCAAACGAGTTGCTCTGAGTGTATTGTTCATTCATATCACGGGCTATTCTCTGAGAAAAATCCTGCTCCTGCTGTGCAAAGCCGTTGCCCGCTGTTTCGGGGTTCACGCTCTGCTGTGCCTGCTGTTCGGGCTGTTCGTTCTCGGACGGCTGAGTATTCTGTACGGCCTGTACAGGTTCTGTCGGCTGTGCGTCGGCAGTATCATTCATGTATGAGGCAACGTCCCTGACCTCTTTACGAGCGTCAGACGGTCTGGGATTCGTCAGCTCCTTCATAGCCTGTGTGAAATTATCCTTGATTCCCATTGTTATCCCTTTCTTGAAATCAGAATTTAAAATTGAACCGGCTTTATCTTCTGAGAAAGACTGCCGAATTTATAGCCTTTGTTTTTAAGCGCCTTGATTATATCCTCTATCACAAGCACCGTATTATCACGGTCGCCTGTATTATGGAAAAGTATCACGGGCGAGGAAAATTCCTCAGCGTCTTTTAAAACGTTTGTGTACAGTGTTGTCCAGCCGTAACCCTGCCAGTCGTTGCTGTCCACGTTCCAGTCGAAATATGTAAAACCTCTGCGATCCATCTCTGCGATAATATCATCACGGGTCTTTTCGTTATAATCGTTCACACTGCCGCCGGGAAATCTGTAAATGTCGGGTGCTTTGCCCGTAGCCTCAAGAACTATCTCATACGCTTCGTTGAAATCTTCGAGAAATGCGTCAACAGATGCGTATATCTTTTCGTAATCGTGAGATGCGGAATGTATTCCTATCGTGTGTCCCGCATTGCTTATTTCTCTCAGTAATGAATAGCAATACTCTGTTTTTTCGGGAACTACAAAGAAAGTAGCCTTGACGTTTTCCTGTCTCAGATAATAAAGCAGATTTTCCGTAAGTACCGAAGGACCGTCGTCAAATGTAAGATAAACGGTGTTTTCGCTATTTTCATATTCGCCGTCATATTTATCTGCATACAGCGTCGGAAAAAGTGAAGTATAGCTGTCCGCATCGGAGGACACGGAACTGTCGGCGCTTTCAACCGCCGATGATGAAGCCGGCGTTGTTTCAGGCGCCTTTGTGGTTTCCGGGACAGCCGCCGATGTTTCGGGAGCCGCCGATGTTTCCGGCTTTGCGCTTTCGGTCACAGAAGGCTCCGCTTTAACATTGTCGGAGCTTTCTGTCGCCGAAGACGTTCTGCTCTGATCGTCCGATGTCTGTGACACCTGCGACTGCGCAGAAAGCTGAGAATTCAGCCTGTCTATCTCATCCGACTTTTTGCCGTTGTCAACCGCAAGCAATATACAAAGCACCGTAGGCACTATTATCAGTAATGCCGTTACAGTCAGAATAAGATGCTTAAAAAATCTGACACTACCGAAATACAAGCGCACCACTCCCCTTTTACATATATCAGTATAATACTATATTTATCGGCTTTTGTCAAGTAAAGTCGAACCGAAACCCAAGAATTACTGACTTTTTTTCTTGATAATGTATTTATAAATCCCGAGATACGTTTGTTGTTTTTTGCTAAAATCGCACTTCATTTTTTATTTATTTTCTATAAAATGTGAAATATCTGTTGTAAAAAATGCTCAAATGTATTATAATAGTTATATTATTTAATCTGCGTCGGCAGATGCAGGAGAGCGGAGGGTGATTTGTTGAATACCGAAGAGATTAAATGGATATCGTATTATGGCAAGGACATAAGTGCGATAAGCTGTTCTTTTCACGAAAAATTAAATAAATACGGCTTTTGTCTTGTCCTTGACGAATACGGCTCGGATAAAGCGACAAAGGCTCAGATAGGTATACTTGATACGGTGCTTGAGGTTCAGACACCGAACATTCTGCTGATATGTCCCAGACACCTTATGCATAGCTGGTACCGTTGTGTCGTAACAGGTAACGGCGTTGACTTCAAGATGATCTCCGGCTCGTCTAAGGCTATCACATATTTTAACGAAAAAGCGTCAAATACATATATAATCGCCGAAGAAGCGCTTGAGGCAGACAATCCTCTGATGCAGAAATTTGCGGACGCAGGTCTTACATGGGACCTTGTTATAATAGACGCAGGCCTCAGCACATCGGGCATAAAGTGCGGACTTTATTCGGAACACCTTAAAGCAAAAACGAACAAGCTCGTTATTCTCAGCCCCGTACCGTGCGGTTATCACCAGAGCTACGATGAGATAAAGTCGCTTGTCAAGACACTGCTTGCCGACGAAAATAAAGCCAATGCGGTCGATGACATCAGCTTTGACGAAAAATCAATATGCTTCAACCCCTACACTCCGGTAATGCGTTATTTCGACAAATCGGTCTATAACGGCGAGGTAGCAAGAAATGTTGTGATGCTCGAATATGAATTCCCGCAGGATTTCATCTCGAACTCACGACGTCTTATCGACATAAAGACTGGCCTTCCTCTTTATGCGCAGGGCGGTAACGTCTTTGAGGAATACGGACTGGAAGCAAAGAAAACCTACACCAAGCCCTCCTATAATATAGCTGATGTGCAGGAGCTTCGTCAGGTCGACAAGAAGCTCGACTGCTTCCTCACAAAGCTGGACGAGGTGCTGAAAAGCTCGGAAAACAGAGCGGTCGTTTACTGTGTTACCGGCTCGACCATCCAGTATCTGAAGAAAGTTATATCCGCTCTTTATCCTAATATAAACGGTCTTTTGAAAATCGACAGAGGCGACATATTCAACACACGCTACGATAATTTCACAAACGATGTGCGTGACAACGCAAGAGTAGTGATTACAGTTGACAAAATCGGCTCGATAAACCCTCAGGTAAAGAGATTTACCCATATATTCAACTATGAGCTTCCCGACAGCCCTGTTATCTTTGAACAGCGTGCCGCACGTCACGGAGGCAGAAACGAACAATCAAGAGAATTCATAGTTATGTGCGACAAGAACAATCTGTTCGATGCAAGAATGCTGTCAAAGGTTCTGTTCGGAAAGATATACAAGAGCATTGTAGCGGGGCTTCCCGGACGAAATGTGCTTTTTGACCTTCCTAATGCCGCACAGCTTATAACCGACGCTATACGGGATCTGCAGTACGTCTGCTCCTACACAGGCGAGGTTTCAAACTGTCACGATGTAATAACGCAATTCAAAAGCGATTACAACATTTCACCCTCTATAGATATTTCCTCTGCGGCAAAGACGCACGAATATACAAAGCTGAAGCTGGATAAAATCTACCGTGCATTCGGTCTTGAAAACAGAATAAAGGAAAACACCTCCACAGAAGAAAAGGTGCTGAAACCTATGATAAAGGAAGCACTGGAACGCTTCAGCGGAGCACTGCTCTACCTGGACGATCAGCAGCATATAGTTGCGCTCGGCGGAACGGCGCTTGAGGAATGTCTGTACAGCGAGCAGTACCATTCATATAAGGAGCAATGCTCCACGCTTGATATTTCGGCGGGCATAAAAGCCGCTCAAAAGGCTTTTGAGAACTTTATCACCGATAACAAGAACGCAGAACTTCGTTTATGCGTAAATATACTGCCTGATACGGTAAAGATGCCTGTGCTTCTCAACTCCTGGCGTTATCTTACCGATAACTTTATGATACAGGAAACATTCAGACAATTCATGAAAAAATATAACGAGGGAGTGATGTAAGGTGGAGGCTTTTCGTAACGAAGAAATTGCGGGGCTTTTAGGCGATTTTTATCAGGCGCACGCAAACGAGAACCGTGAAGTGATGGAACAGTCGCTGATGAAGATGCAGAACCTGCTTTACACAGGTGAAGCCGACAGCACCCCGTTCAAAGACTACTTCAACTCGGTATTCGGCGGACGCACACCGTATAACACTTCGCTGTCCGTAAGCGACTATCCGAAGGAATCAATAATAAGAGAGCTGTTACAGAACACATTCGGCTGTTACTACTCCGACCCTGACATCAAGGTTCTTTTCAACTTTGAGCAGGACGGCGAAGTAAGGCTCACATACAACGAGGACGGCTTTACGCTTGAGCAGATACTCTATTATCTCAGTATCGGCAGAAGCGACGGCGACAAATCCCGTGAAGGACGTTTCGGCGTAGGCTCAAAGAGCGTATTTATGAACGTTGAGTGGCTGAAGCTGCGTTCGAACAACTTCAATTTCAGAATAGTAAACGATGCAGGTATCCTCAAGATAAGAGAGCTTAACCTTACCGCACCCGTTTTCAAGGGTACAGAGATCGTTTTCAAGGTTTCCGAAGAAGAACAGGCTAAGATCAAGGAAAACCTCGTAAACCTCACTATCCACAAGGGCGAATATATAAATCTTGTCGAATTCTGCTTTGCATTTATCAGAAAGAAGCAGCTTGGCAGATTCGGTGAAGCGGAAAATCCCAACCGCACGTTCAATGTTGCCGTTATGGATATGGGCAAGCCTCTTGCGGTATATAAGGTTATCCGTTATCAGAAAACACCGGACGATGACCCGACAGTGCGTTTCTTACAGAACGGCAAAAGCGTTATCGAATTTATCTGGCACGAAAACGAGGGCTTTGTATATCTTATTCCGTTTGCGGTTTCTTCCGCAAAGCGTGACACGCTGGTAAAAGTCCTGCTTGATAAATATAACTACTTCTCCACTTATGAGCTGACAGGTCTTATCAAGTCAACGGGAGAGGATTTCATCAAGGAAAAGCTGTCGGCATTCTTCATCAGTGTGCCGAACTCATATATTACCACTCACAGAACAGGCATCCGCCACGAATGTGAGGAGGAGGTTTCGGAAGCTATAAACCGTGATCTCAAATATATGATTGAAAAGTATTCACGCTATTTCGTTATCGAGCTGCTGCCGAGAACGAATTCAGACAAATATTATATGCGTCCGAAACACTATGTGTTTGAATTCTTCAGCAATTATCTTTCTACCAGCGTTATGGTAGGCGATCTGCGCAGTGTTTTTCACAACAGCATCTCACTGCTTTTACCCGGAAAAAGCGAGGCTATGCCGTATTCCGAAGTAAAAGAGCTTGGCTTCTTCTCGCTCACCGACCACGTTTCAAAGCAGGAGCATGAGAACGGCTCGGCATTTACAGAGTATATCGAAGACGAGCTTGTCAAGATGCGTAAGGATGTATCGGATATGCCCGAAAACATCATAATGGCAAGCTATAAGTGGGTTGACGAGGATAGTGACGAGGAAGGCAGAGAGTTCTGCTACAACTTCAATTTTGACGGTAATACATACGTTCTTGACAGCGAGAGGAATCCCGCTATCAAAGACTTCGATTTGAGCTTCGGCTTCAGAAGTATAGTCAGCCTTAAGCTCGGCAAGTATGTTATAAATGACGCTGTTGCCGATGAGGACGCACTTATCGGAGCGCTCGGTCTGTTCGATACGATGTACGGTCAGGATTATAAGATAGGAATGAGATACTTCCAGTTCAACGTCCACTACCGTGACATCACCCATAACTTCGACGTTGCAAGAATGACAGTGCATAATCTCAAGCGGGCTTATGACTGCATTGTGGCGCACAAGAACAGCTTCGAGAATCACCAGATATACAACGAAGTCATAAATATGCTGATAAACAGCTTCACACAGGGCAAGGATACTATGACCTTCCTGCGTGAGATGAAATCGCAGGGCAGTGACATCACGCTCCAGCTTGATATTAACAAGAAGTTCAGATTTGCCGCATACGGCAAACAGTTCATGATACCGAGCAGTATCACCAACGCCGACCTTCTTGAGATAATCGGCGACGTTTATGCGCTTATCAACTGCGGAATGTTCAACGGACGTGTATTCGACTTCCCGTTCATGAAGTCCGGCTATTCGTTCGAAAAGGCTTCGCTTATGAGCCTTCTGCGTGAGAGCAATCTGACAGATGAAAAGGTATCGGCAACTATGCCTAACCTTTATATCTGCGACCTTAAAATTCCCCGTATCGCACTTCTCGGCGAAAAAGACAAGATTATCCGTATCATAGATATAAACGACCCGATAAGCGATGAGGAGCGTCAGAGCATCACAAAGTATGTTATACTCCGTGACGACTGCACCAAACCCGAATTTGCAAAATATGTCGAATATCTGCTGGTAGGCGAGAACAACAACGTTCTCAGCCAGTTCTACTCAAGCACCGAAGAACCGAACCAGGTACTTCTTGACCAGATTCCGTACTACTATAAGCCTCTGCCGTCAATTACCGCTGAGGAGCTTCAGTACCTGCGCACAAGATACAAGTCGCTCCGCAGCCTTTCAAACCTGCGTGTTTACCGCAACTATTTTGCAAAGGATATTAACGGCACGATGTTCGGCTACGGCGGAACCTGCTCCTGCTGCGGATTTGAATCAAGCATTATAAACAACTACGTTATAAAGAGCTTTGAAGTCGGTCTGTTCAAGGACGACAGAGAAGAAAAGTTCAAATTCTCTCTTTATATGTGCGCTAACGATTCCTATGCGGCAAGCGGCTGGATTATCGAGGATATAAGCATAGGCGGAATGAGTCCTTTCGTATGGCTTGACGAGATTGCAAGCTGTGAGGTTATTCCTCCCGAATTTCTGCTCTGCTCCATCAAGTACCGTTGTCAGCTGACCTACGATATAATAGGCAGTGAGGGACGTGAAAAGGGAGAGATAGTTACTATGGAAAGCGTCAGCGACGGTGAACAGAAGACTATGGACATCATACTTTCACCGCTGATGATGGCTAAGTGGATTGAGGATAACCTGTCGGACGAATACGACACTGCCGAATCTGCAAACAGCGAATCAAACGTAACAACAGCACAGTTTTAAGCGAAAACCGCCCTGCGAAAGCAGGGCGGTTTTTTCAAACGGCATAAGCGTACATCTGTTCTTGCAAAATGGTTCGAATATGATGTAAGCTATGAATTGCCACAGCTTAATGCAAATCTCCGTTACCGTTACAATCTCAGCCCGTATGTCACAATCATGGCATAGGGGCTATTGAATTTATCACTTTTTTATGGTATACTAGAATTAAATAATTATATGTATTTGAGCCGACTTTAGAGTACGAAAATCCTTTGCACCGGAATACGTACTCTTTACTTGATATGAACAAGGTCTGCCAGATCATTTTTTCTTATAGCTGTAACCGAATAATTTTTCAGTGTCAACAATAACGAATTTTCCGTCGGAACCGGAAAATTCGCAAGAAGTTGCGAATTTTATCTATAAATTTGCTGAAATCTGTTGACTTTTTGAATTGCGCAGTGTATAATACTAAGTGATCGGGCATACCTTTAAAGGTATGTTTTCATGAAAATCAGCTATAAGAAATTATGGATCAGACTAATTGAAAAAGATATATCCCCGGCGACGCTCAGAAAAGATCTCAATATAGCGACAGGTACAATGACCAAGCTCCGCAAAAACGAGGAGGTGGCTTTATCGGTACTGCTCCGTATCTGCGAGTATCTTGACTGCAACATCGGCGATATATGTGATGCAATCCCCGATACCGACAGGTATACGGACTGATTTGTCTTACCCATAATTAAAAAACGGCTTTAGTTCCGATAAAGCCGTGAACTAAAGGGAGAAAAAATATGGCAATATGCAGTAAATGCGGCTCGCAGTTACCGGACGGTGCAAAATTTTGTCTGAACTGCGGTGCACAAAGCTCCGGCTCTCCGGAAAACTCACAATCATATCAGGCAGGCAACTCAAAACGTGAAACTGTTTTTGAAGGCGAAATACATAAATGTCCGTCATGCGGAGAGGTGCTGGGCGCTTTTGTTACCACTTGTCCGTCATGCGGCTATGAAATAAGAGGCGGAAAATCATCGGCATCCTTACATGAATTCTCTATGTCACTCGCAAACGCAGCATCAGACGAACAGCGTACATCGCTTATCAGAAATTTTCCCGTTCCGAATACAAAGGAAGATATATTTGAATTTCTCATTCTCGCATCCTCAAACATAACAGGCAATACAGAACAGAATATATGTGACGCATGGGCGGTAAAGTTCAGACAGGTCGAGCAAAAAGCTAAGCTCGCTCTTACTGCCGATGCAGACAAAGCAAAATTCAACGAGCTGTACGAGCAGGCAAAGAAAAAGCTCACCCGTGACAAATATGTTAAAACAGCTAAAAAAGCAGGAAGTTTTCTTGTAAAGATAAGTAATTCTCTTCCTCAGGTAATCATTACTCTTGCATGGTCGATAAGTATTGCTGTTCTTGTGATAATCTGCTGTCAGAACGTTGACAGTTCAGGATTCAGCCCGTTACAGTTAGTTACTATGCTTGACCTCATTCTCGGTGCGATAATTATTCCTCCGATGACACGATGCGATTCGGCTATACCTAAATTCATAGCAACTATCGGCTTGCTCGTCTGCTTCGGACTATTGATTCCGAGATGCGCCGACAAAGACAGCGTCGGATATATTATGATATTGGTCGTTGCCGTTATATGCGCAATCATTATGCTTACACGAATGTTCAAATCAAAAAAGAAGTAACATATTTATTTACAATCTGTCAAGGAGAAATATTATGGGATTATTCGGTAAACCAAAAGCGGGCGGATTTATGGACGAGATACGTTGCGACGAGCAATCATATCTTATATGGAAGTGGCGTCCGGCAGGTGCGGAGCTTAACAATAACAGCCGTGAAAATGCAATACGCTGGGGCTCATCGCTTCGTGTAAAGGACGGCGAGGTAGCAGTATTTGTCTATAATCGTCCCGACGGCGTTATGGAGGACTTTATTGAAGGTCCTTGCGACAGAAAGCTCGACACAGGCAATCTGCCTGTACTTGCAAGCATAGTAGGACTTGCTTACGCAGGCGGAACACCGTTCCAGGCTGAAGTATACTTTATCAATACAGCGAATATCATTCAGACAAAGTTCGGAATACCGTATTTTGACGTATACGATCCGAGATTTATGGACTTCGGCGTACCTGTAGCAGTAAGAGGTACTGTCAGCTTCAGAATAACAAATTATCGTGAATTTGTAAAGCTGCATCGCCTTACACAGTTCTCAACAGATGACTTCAACAAGCAGATAAAAGACGCTATCTGCCGGTATATCAAAGATGCGGTAACAGCCGCTCCTGCTGAAAATAACATTCCTGTTATCCAGATTGAAAGCAAGATTGCTCTTATCAACGACAAGATAGAATACGACATAGGAGAAAGACTTCGTGAAAATTTCGGAGTTACCGTATCCGGCGTAGATATCAACTCTATAGAAATTGATAAGACAAGCGACGGCTATGAACAACTTATGGCGGTAACACGCAAGGTAACAAGCGATACAATTCAGGCTCAGACAGCCGCAAATATCAAAAATATCCACGACAAACAGCGTATAGAAGCCGAGAACTATGAGCAGTCGCTCCGTGTTCAGCGTGAGGAAGGACAGTACGCAATGCACAAGCAGACGCAGAGTGCAAACCTCGGAGCATTCCAGTCCGAGTTACAGGCAAATGTCGGCATAGCAGGCGCAGAGGCTCTCGGTCAGATGGGGGCAAACGGTGCCGGCAGTGTAGACCTCGGCGGGCAGGGCGGCGCAGGCTTCAATCCTGCCGCAATGATGGCCGCTATGGCTGTTGGCGGTGTAGTAGGTCAGAATATGGCAGGTGCTATGAACAACGCTATGAGCGGAATTAACGGAATGAATAACGCAAATGCGGCAAATCAGGCAATGCAAAATGCAATGCCTCAGTCTGCGGCAGCCACACCTCCGCCCATCCCGACAGCAGCTTATCATATAGCCGTAAACGGTCAGACAACAGGACCTTATGATATGAACACTATGGCTCAGCTTGCCGCAAACGGTCAGCTTACCGCCGAAACGCTCGTATGGAAAAACGGTATGGCTTCATGGGCAAGAGCAGACTCGGTTGCGGAGCTTGTTTCTCTTGTAAGCCGACCGGTTCCGCCGCCGATACCGACTATATAAAATAAGGAAGCCTATATCAATGAAATGCAGATACTGCGATTCGTTCGTACCCGATTATTATAACAATTGTCCGCATTGCAGTGCACAGCTTATAAAAGACGGGTTTTCCTAACAGCATTCCAAGCCGGCAGTAAATAAAACGCCAACCGTTCATAAAAGGAAAGTGCCTGCAGATAATAATTGCAATAAAGAAAATATAAACGGCAACGAATTAAAAGCAATCGGAATGACATTTTTGTTTATAATTATATTAATTCTGATCATGCTGGTTTTTGCATTGTTGTATAAATAAGCAAAACGCCCTTGTCTGTGGATTGTATTCACAGACAAGGGCAATTTTTATATAATACTGCTCTGTTATTATTCTATCATTATCTTATTTCTTCCTGCCGCCTTAGCCTTATAAAGTCGCTTGTCGGCAGTTGTGAATATCTCGGTTATCGAGTTGCTGCTTCCGTACACAGCTACGCCTGCACTGAAAGTAAATTCTTTTCCTTTTTCTTTCTCGGAAAACTCCGAATAACTTTTGCTTATCCGCTTCATAACCGTCATAACAGCTTCGATATTATCCGTATCAAAGAGGATCATGAATTCTTCTCCGCCGAATCGAGCTATAAGGTCATTTTCTCCGATATTTGTTTTAACCGCATACGCAAAATGTTTAAGCACATCATCACCGAAAACGTGTCCGTATGTATCGTTTACCGACTTGAACAAATCGAGGTCGATAAGCACCGCACAGTGTTTCTTTTTCTCGTCCTGCGAAAGCTGATTTTCAAGATATTTTATAAGATAACGGCGGTTTCTTATCTCGGTCAGCGGATCGGTATTCACAGCAAGCGTAAGCTCCTCGCCCATTTCACTGAGCTGTTTTGCCTGACGCTCAAATTGCACTATCACTATTGCGACCGCAACCATTATGCCTAAAAACGCTATAATGAACGAAAACAGCGTATCAAGCTCCATATTGTCATTAGCCATATTCAGCTGGGGAAATTTGCTTCTGACAACAAATGCGGCTATATCTGCAACGAACACCGCCGCTCCCATTATAACTCTGTGCACCGGCTTCATAAAAGTAATAATTCCGATTTCCGCAACAAGCATATATACTGCCGTGCTTGCACCGTATGAAATATACAACATCGGGAACTCGACAAATCCAAGCACAATGAGTATTATAAACGTAGCGACATAGGTTCTTCCTGTCAGAAAACCGACCAATGACGATACTATAATTACAAGTGCGCAAGCCGCACAGAATAAGGTCTGCGGGGTAAATCCGAAAATCACCGCATTTGCCGTAAATCCCGCTATATTCGATACACAACCGGTTAATGCCAATACTATGAATAGCTTGTCACGAAGTTCTGAATTCACAGTATCTGATTTTTTATTCATTTCAAGTGTTCTCTCTTTCGTTCTTACTTTTCTTTCTGCTTTTCTGCCCGTCAATGATGCCTTTTTTCTATATCGGCAAGAATATCGTCTATATCATATCTCTTGTCCTCGTCATCTCTGAACACGAGCGATATATCGGGCTCGGAGCCGCTGTGCGTTACTTCAGCCGCAACCGTTTTTTCTGTCATTTCGGGCAAAGCATTTTTATTTTTTATATTTTCTGTTTTAGCATTCTTTTCCTTTTGCTGCTCTGCTCTGTCCGATTCCATCCTTTTTCTTGCTCCGGCGGAAAAATCCGCTCGGTCTTTTATGTTATCGGCACTTGCCGCTATATTCTTTTTGCTCCGCAGACGCTCTGTGAAATCATCCGTTTTACCGTGAGAGCTGTCCGGGATACGATTATGCGGCACTTTTCCGTTATCGGATAAAGACGGAATAGCGGCCTTTTTCGCTTCGGTCTTGCTTGCTTTTGGCAGCTTGTGTTCCTCGCTTTCGGGGGGAACATACACCGGCGCTTCTTCCTGCAACTTGACCGTTTCCACCTGCGGTACCGGACGCTTTGACATAATGAACTTCACTATCTCAAATGCTACTATTGCAATACACGGCAGTATGGCGATAGCCATAACGCCAAACGGCGACATTGCAAATCCGATAACAGCACCCCAGAAATCACTGCAATAGTTAACTCTTGCAACAAGCTGGCTTTGTGATATTGTGATATTTTCTCCGCCTTGAGTTTCAACATCAAAGCTCATAACGCCTTCCTTAAGCGTGGAGGAATTTACCTTTGCAAGCTGTGCTCCGCCGTTTTCATACCGATTATATATTATAAGCTCTCCGTTGTTTACCTCGTCGGGCCACACCTTCTGCGCTATAGCGGCTGTGCCTGCCTTAAGCTGATAGAAATCGTTGTCACGCACTATGTAAACATTATATCCGAAAATATCCGGTGCAGCAGAGCCGCCGAATGAAAACAGCATTGATGTAACTACAAGAAATACCGCAAAAACAATTAGCAGTACGCCGATAACTACACCGATACACCTTGCCACAGATGTTTTTTTTATCAAATTTTCCTCGTTTCCGTCAAAAAGCTATTGACAACAAATCAAAAATACGATATAATAATATAGTCATTTTGGAACTGTATTCCGAAATATGACCATATCTATTTTACCACATTGCCTCGCTCTTTTCAAGTGTTAATTGTACATTATACAATGTTTTGACTTGTGAAGCGTCCAATTTTGGAAAACGGAAAATGTGTGTAAATATATCAGAATATCGGAATAAATACGCTTGTGTAGCACAGTTGGTAGTGCAGCTCATTCGTAATGAGCAGGTCGCAGGTTCGAGTCCCGTCACAAGCTCCACGTTAAACCGCATTGTTAAGCCATTTGGCTTGCAGTGCGGTTTTTCTGTTTTTAGGTTTTTTTAATTTTTGTGCGCCATTTGTGCGCCATTTGTGCGCCATTACAAAAAAAGTGCGCTCATTTCATCATTTTTCACGTGATGAAACGGGCGCTTATTTTTATGCGTGTTTTTCCTGTAAAAGCTCTTCCAGGCTGTCGACTGCCTCAGCGTCCGCCTGCTCCACAAGATGCAGGTATCGGTTGGTTGTCGTGAAGTCAGCGTGTCCTAAACGCTCCTGCACTGTTTTCAGATCCGTACCGTTGTACAACAGCAATGTTGCCGATGTGTGCCGCAGGCTGTGGAATTTACGGTGCGGTATGTTGTTACGCTTAAGAAACTTATCAAACTGCCTGCTCGGTGTCTGAGGGTGCATTATTGAGCCGTCCCATTGCGTGAACACCCACTCGTCACCCTTCCAGGCGTCACCGAGCCTGAGCTTTTCAAGCAAATGCTCCTGCGACAGCTCCGCAAGCAGATCAATGCAGGACTTGTTCAGGGTAACGGTACGGGCTTTGCCGCTTTTCGGAGGCTTGGTCTTTACCGGTTCGCCTTTCAGCTTATATGCCGAGCGGCTTATTACAAGCTTTCGGGTGGTGAAATTTATGTCCGAGAATTTCAGCCCGACAAGCTCGCCCTCTCTTGCTCCGGTGAAAATTGCAAGCTGTATCATAGTCTGAAACTGTAAAGGCTCGTTCTGTAGGCATTGAAGAATATACGCCGCTTGCTGTTTCGTGAAAATTTCAATCTCAGGGCGTGGCATTTTCGGGAGCGTGAGCCTTTTAGCGTCAGCAGGGTTTACGCCGATATATCCGAGCTTTGTTGCAAACGTAAGCATTGACTGTAACACCGCAAGCTTTCTGCGGACAGTTGCCACTGATACCTTTTCGCCGCTCTGGTCTACCTCGCCGTTGCGCTTCATCTTAGGCATAGCGGCAAGCTGTTTTACAAACTGCTGAACGTGTACGGGCTTCAGGTCTGCAAGCTTTATGTGTCCGAGCGCAGGAATTATTACCGTGTCAAGTGTTCTGACGTAAGAGTGATACACCACAGGAGAAAGCTTGTCCTGCACAGCGGCAAGGTACACGGGCACAAAGTCGGCTATTTTAAGCCCGGTTGCGTTGCCTGCAAAACCGTTCTCACATTCCTGCTCAAAAATCAAAGCTTGCTTGTTTGCTTCTTTTATCGCCCGTTTTTCGCTCCAACCCGGTTCAGGCGTGTATGTCAGGGTGTACGGCTTTAACCGCTTGCCGCTGCTGTCATAGCCACGATACACACGGATAAGAAAGCTCAGATTGCCGTTCTTGTCACGCCGGGTGTTTATGCTTGCCATTGTATCACTCTCCTTTCAAGAAGAATACAGCCTTAATATTTTTTAAGTTCCTTTTCCGAAAAGAATAGATCTACATATTTTCCTCTGCCTAAATAATCTGTTATTTCTTGACGAGAGCTGACAGGACCTGATCTGCCGAGTTCGTCTTCACAATTATAGATAAAATTTAATACTGATTGATGAACTTCCTCAGCATTTTCAAGATTTAACAACCTCTTACCCACAATATCCATTCCTTTTGCGTATCTCTCTATAGTGTTATCTACACAGGCTTTGAAGTTTTCAGTATCAAGGGAATTGTCGTGGTATACCTTAAGCAGATTTTCAATCTTCTGCGGAAATTCACCTAAAGCGTCATTGTCTATTGTAATGGTGCATTCATTTCCTTTTGCCGTGACCTTAGATGACATTTCGGAAAGCACAATTACAAGTGCCGTCATATACATCTTAACGTCAAAATCGGTGTAATCGACCTCTTTGCTGTCTTTTCCGCACAGCCAGTCAAGTGATACACCGAGAACGTCAGAAAGCACCAGAGCCTTATCAAGAGAGGGAATTTTTGTGCCCTCGCTTCTTTCATAACTACTGATAGTTGCCGCTGATACGCCTATAGCTTGTGCAAGCTCGGATTGCTTCATATTTTTATCCGCTCTTGCTTTCTTTAAGCGCTCAGAAAATAAAGCAGAGTTAAAATTTTTCATTGTAAACGCTCCTTTTGTTGTTGTTGTTTAGATAATATCACAAATTTTAGCCGTTGTCAATACGCTTTAACAAATTTATTTTGTCAAATTCAACTAAACTTTATTTTATTTAATGTAACTGTACTTGACAATGTTACCCGTGCGTGCTATCATTATAACAACAACAAAAGCGAAAGGAGGCGTTATAATGACCGGGACAGAAGCAAGAACGCTTATTAAAAACAGTGGGTTGAAATTTTGGCAGGTTGCCGAACAGTACGGACTTAATGACGGCAATTTTTCAAGAAGACTGCGTAAGCCGTTTGAGGGTGCAGACCTTGAAAGGCTCACAAATGCAATAGCAACCGCCCATCAGACCGCCGAAAACACAGAAGTTTAACGCAAATGGAAAATATTTGCTCGTCTGATGTGGCTTTGTGGCCCATATATCTCACGTATGTGCGTAACGGTGTCAGCAAATTTCGCTGATGTTGCTTAATGGTACATATATGTTATGTGGTTCGGTGAGCTATAAATCAGAGCGGAGTAAGTTAAACTTACGCCGTGACGGCTGACGTGGTTAAGTGACCTATAAATATCATGATGAACGGTCTATGTTAAACATAGAGCGTCAGAGTGCTGATGTGGTTAAGTGATCCATTAGTCAATCAGAGGGCAATCCTCAGGAAAATTTTCGAAAGGGGTGTATTTATGACACGGATATAAAAATGCCGCCTGCTAAGTTGGCGCATAGCAGACGGCAAGAGAACCCACACAAAACACAAGTAAAAATGCAGAGTTCCGACTTTATTTTAACACGTTGGCGGAGCTTTTGCAAGAGAAAGGACTTACAAATGACTATTATTGATTTTATCCCGACAGGCAGAGCTAACGCCATAACGGCGGACGAGCTTGCCGCTCGGACAGGAACAAGCAAACGTGACGTGCGAAAGCAGATACTTCACGCACGGTGCAACGGTGAGCCGATCTGCTCATCGAGCGAAAGCGGCAACTTTGGTGGCTACTATCTGCCGGCAAACGCAGAAGAAGCACAAGTATACTACCGTCAGCAGACAAGCCGCGTAAACAGCGGAATGCGTGCATTATCGGCGATTGAACGTTTTATAGAAGAGAGGGACACAGAAAATGAATGATATTAAAATACCACGTATGAGGACGATTAAGGAAACAGCGGAAATTTTCGGCTTGCCTGTACATTTCGTCCGGGAAAAGGTTTCAGCAGGTGAGGTTGTCGCCGTTCGGGCAGGCCGGCGGTTTCTTGTCAACATAGATCGTTTCGCTGATTATCTTAACAGCAGTACAGTACAGAGCGAACAGCCGCCGGCTGACAGCGGCAAGATAAGCCCTATAAGCCTGCGGCAGTAAGGCGGTGCAAATGCAAATCGACGAAATTTTAAGCCGCTTTCACAATGTCAAGCGCACAGGTGACAGGCAGTATATAGCTTGTTGCCCTGCACATGATGACGCAAAGCAAAGCCTTAGTATCGGAGCAGGTGACGGAAAAATACTCCTCAACTGCTTTGCAGGGTGCGACACACGGGACATAGTTGCCGCTGTAGGTTTAAATATGAAAGACCTTTACACAGACCATAGCGGCAGTACATATACTCCGCCTGCCACACTGCCTAAGAAAATGCCTGTATCACAGCGGCAAGGTACAAAGCCTGCCGCATACACGCACAGTAAGGAATATATTTACACAGACGAGGACGGCGCATTTATCGCGCGTAAAATCAAACGGTATGACGATAGCGGCAATAAAACATTCGCCTGGAAAACGTTTGACGCTGACGGCAACGAGATAAACGGCAACGGAATGAAAGGCTCTCCGATGTACCTTTACAACATTGCGGAGCTGTGCCGTAACCGTGACGCTCTTGCCGCTGACGGAGCACCCATGTATATTGTCGAGGGCGAAAAGGACGCTGACACCGTAAAAGATATGAGCCTTGTTGCTGTGTCGCTTCCTAACGGTGCAAGCTCAGCCTGGAACAAGGACGCATACAACAAGTATTTCACCGGGCTTAACGTTGTTATACTGACCGATAACGATGACGCAGGGCGCAAGAGCGGACACAAAATAGCAAACGCTCTTCTTAATACCGCAAGCAGTATAAAGCTTATACACTCAGAGAGCATTTACACGGAGCTTAAAGAAAAGGGCGATATTACGGATATTGTCGTTGAGATCGGCGCAGAAAAGGCTAAGACCGCTTTACTTGCCGCTGTTGACACAGCACCGGTATACAAGCTCAAAAAGCCCGAAGCTCCGCAACACGATGATCTACCGATGTTCATTCTTGAAAAGACGGACAGGCTCGGAAACGTGACATATACCGTCAGTGCGCCGTTGCTTGCCGAGCATATCAGGCGGACGCTTCATTATTATTTTTTCAAGAACCAGAGTAAGAGCGCATTCATCTTTGTTTACAACAGCGATAAAGGCATTTATGAGAAATGTGTCGAGGACGAATTTAAAGCATTTATCAAAGAGCCGGTTGAAAAATTCGGAATGATATATGCTACCTCAAAGGTTGTTGATGAAGCGTATAAGCTTCTGAAAACCGACAAAAGCGACAAATGCAGAATAGAAGAAAGCGAGTTCAACGCTGACGCAAATATCATCAATTTCAGAAACGGACTGCTTAACGTTGAAACACAGGAGCTTATGCCGCACACGCCTGACGCACTTTCAACAATTCAGCTTCCGTGTGACTGGAACCCGAACGCACCGGCTCCAAAGTGTTTCATTGAGTTTATGAATACTCTTTCGGGCGGAGATGAGGGCAAAAAACAGCTTATGCTTGAATACTGCGGTGTTGCTGTTTCAAATATAGACGCAAGCCTGCCGAAGAAAGCCCTTTTCCTTGTCGGACCCGGTGACACAGGCAAATCAAAGCTGCTTGAGTTGCTTGTAATGCTGCTCGGTAAAGACAATTACACCGAGCTGAAATTACAGAACCTTGAGAAAGACGTACACGCTACTTTTGACCTTTGGGGAAAAAGGCTTGCAGGCTCTCCCGATATGCAATACGCAAAAGTTGCCGAGCTTGCTATTTTCAAGACTTTATCAGGCGGCGATAACATCAACTTCAACCGAAAGTATGCGGACAGCTTCAGCGGCAAATTTAAGGGTATTCTGATGTTTTGTACAAATCAAATGCCACTGTTCGGCGGCGATAAAGGCGATCACGTCTATGGACGTATGATGATCTTGAAATGCGAAAACGTTATACCGGTTGAAAAGCGTGACGCCTTAATCGTCAACAAAATGGTTCGTGAAGCCGAAGGAATTTTGCCATACTTTGTAAATTATCTCAAAAAGTTCATTGCAAACGGTTATCATTATGACATTCCCGAATGTTGTGATATAGCTTGCGAGGCTTACAAGGTTGAAAATGATCCCGTGCGCCGCTTTCTGTCGGAATGCACACAGAGCAGAACGCAAAAGCAGATATTCAAGAGCGAGCTCACAAAGGCTCGTGTATATCAGTGTTATAAAAACTGGTGTCTTGTCTGCAAAGAATACACCGTGAGCAAATCGGTATTCAATACGACGCTCTGTCAGAAATACAAGGTACGTGACATTGCCGAAATCACCTTAAAAACAAATGGCGGCAATGAATATTACAAGCCTTTCACGCTCACGCAAGCGGCAATCAACGAATACGGCTGTTAATATTTCTCCCTTTTTCCCTTACTTTTCCCTCATTTTTCCCTGAGGCATTTGGCATAACAAAGCCGTTTCACAGAGATTTAGGGAAAAAGGGAAGAATTATTTTTTATATATTGTGTGAGAGTATGAAAACAGGTATATACATATATACGCATACGCACACGCATATAAAAGGTTATTCAAAATTTTTTCCCTTTTCCCTAAAACGTTTATAAACGGCTCTGTTAAGCCAAAAAATCGAGGGGAATTTTTATAAAAAAGGGAAGAATTTTTTCCCTTAATGCTATTGCACTAATGAAATTTCAGCTTAAAGCTGTCACCTTATAGCTTTGTTAAGCCGAAAACGGAGGTACAGATGACAAATGAAGAACTTGCCTTGCTTATTCAGCAGGGGCACACCGAGTACATACCTCAGCTGTGGGACAACCTGTACAGGCTGATATACAAGCTGTGCTATGCTATGTACCGTAAGAACAGCGACCGCTTTTCACATTACGGCATAACGGCTGACGATGTGTTACAGCAGAGTTATTTCGGCTTTCTTGCCGCTGTCAAGGCTTACAGCCCCGATAAAGGCTTTAAGCTCACCTCTTACCTGCATTATCACCTTGTAAACTGTGTGCGTCCGCTTCTGACTAAGGACGCTTTGAACAAAAGCGAGAGCCTTAATGTGCTTGTGGGCGAAGAAGAAAACACCGAAAAGCAGGAGCTTTTGCCCGATGAGCATTCAACCGAGCCGTTCGACAACGTGGAGCAACAGAGCGTCTATGCCGAGCTTCACGCTTTAGTGAACGGGCTGTCAGATGAGCGGCAAAGGAGCATAATCGAACAGCTCTATTTCAGCGGCAAGTCACAGGTGCAGGTAGGAGCTGAAATGAATTTGTCACCGGAAAGAATACGGGTACTCAAGAACGCCGCTTTCCGTGAACTCCGAAAGCCAAAGAACAGAAAACGCCTGTCCGAGCTGTCACCGTATCAGCACAAATCGCTTTCACGGTTCAAAGTCACCTTTTCTTCTGAGGTTGAAGACTATGTGGAGCGATTGGAACGGATTTCCAACCTATCCCCCCTACCCTCAGCCGTCCCGAACGTCCCACAGCCGACATCTGACCGCCATAGCAGTGAATGAAATATTCCCGATATGAGTTTTAACGCTTTACTGTGCAAAAATGTTGGAATATGTCGGAGCTTGCCTCTCGTCCTGCAAGAGTGAAAATGTAAGAGAATGATAGAGAATTTCATAGTAAATCCTAGAGCTTTCACGGAAGGGAGGTGATGAAAATGATTGCATTTGAGGGCGATAACGAGCGATACAACGACTGGTACAGCGGTACGAACCAGTACCGGGTAAAAGGTGAGGAGCTTGACGATCTGCTGAGCGGTTGCGTTATACTCGGCGCAGAGCCTGTCAAGGACGGTGCAGCAGACGCAGAGCTTATGCTGTACTTAAAGCGGCAAAACGATAACCTGTTTCTGCTCAGGGTGAGCGCAGACAACGAGGAAAGCACTCTTGATGTGTTCACGGCAAGCTTACCGAAAGAAGCTTACAGCTGACACACCGCTTATGTTGCGTTTTAAGCGTGGTTTGCCGCTAAAGGTTAATTTACCCTACCGAGTATGCAAAACGCAACACAGCGCACGTGAGGGCAATGTTTGAGCGCATAAACAAAAATCAGCGGCAACCGTTTTGTGATTGCCGCTGATTTCATTTGTATATTTGTCCTCTGTTGCCTGCATTGGTGACAATTACGGTAAGAACATTGTGTTCCACTCTGTAAATTATGCGATAGTCACCGACACGCAGACGGAAATATGATGTTTCGCCTTTTAACTGCTTTATGTCGCCGCTGTCGGGCAAGCCTGCTATAGCCTTTAAAATCCGCTTCTGCTGATTTACGGGCTGTTTCTCTATGAACTTACGGGCAGGCTTTTCAATCAGTATCTTATAGTTCATTGATGTTTATACCAAGCTCTTTCGCAAATGTTTCAAGCGGTACGCTCTCCGTTTTATTCGGATCGGTATCGTTGCGGTAGTCCTCAAGCAGTTTATGACAGTATTCGTCATCTTCCTGCTCTGACTGCAACATATTCTTGACACTGCCGAGCATAGCAAGCACCTGTGCAAGCTGTTCCTCTGTAAAGCCGTCAATAAGGCTGTATATTTTCTCTTTCGTGCTCATTTGCGCTTACCCCTTTCATAAATTACTCACTGTATTATACCACTGTACAGCGGTTTTAGCAATACCGCTTGCCGCTATGTTTACGCTGTTTTGCTACCCTTAAATTTACACTACTCTCAAACTCACAGCTCTATTTCCTCTCCTGTATCGTCCTTGTACTGCTTCTTTAAGGCTGTTTTGATATAGCCTTGTAATTTTAGTCCCTTTTGTTCGGCAACGTCCTGCAAAGCCTGCTTTGTACCTTTTTTAACTTGTAATCTGACATCATCGTAAGCCTTTTTTGCGTAAGCGTTCTTTATTTCAGCTTGTGTTTTCGCCATTATACTTGCTCCTTTTCTCAATTATCATCTTCAAGAGCCTTTTCACCTATACACTCATAAATATAACCACGTAATAAAGCGTTAGGCGTTGTATTACGGTCTGTTGCATATTCTTTAAAGCGTTCTGCTTTATCGGCACGTATTTTACAAGCAACAAGTTTCATATTTTCCTTGTCCCATTTATTATTACTTGCTCTTTTGCTTCTTGATACTGGCATAGTCTTCACCCCCATTTTATTATAACATAAATACACACGGTTTAACAGTGACAAAATGCACAAAGTTTAACCGTGTATTTTGTTAGATTTGACTATTGAAAACACGGTTAAACAGTGCTATAATTAAATCAAGCTCAAGAGAGCAAGACAAAAAACGTAAGAAAGGACAGAATTGATTATGAGCAATAGCAGAAAGTCAAGTGCGTGCATAATCGCAAACAACCTTGTAAAACAGGGAATGACACGAAGAGCGGCAATGATACAGGCTTGGATAACAGTAAAGCTCCGCAGTATCGTAACCAGAGCGGCAGGCGTGACATACGGCAACAGGCAGAAGCTTCTTTCACGCCTGGCACGTTACACAGCCGAACAGATAACAATAACGCTCCGTCACGAGCAGGGCAACAGGTTTGACCGCAACGCCGTGCAGGTGGTCGCAGGCGTAAAAGGTAAAGGCTCGGCGGTGATCGGGTATCTTAACAGACAGCTTGCCGCTGTGGTCGCACCGCTGATTGATAAGGGCAAAAGCGTTGTAAGCTCATTCAGAGCCGTAACGGGCGGAGCTGAACAGCTACTCACATACGGGCTCAATATCAGCATTACGGTATAAGAAAAAGCCCTTACAGACGCAAACTGCAAAGGCTTTAAGTTTAGTAGGTGTGCGTGATACACACAGCCACAAAAAGCAAGGTTATTGTATCACGTTTTCACCTCAATGTCAATAAAAAGGAGTAAAAAACCAATGGAACACGAAATTTTCCACACAGAAAGCTATTTCTCGGTAAGCTCTGATGAGCTTGCGAAGCTTGCCGCTCTTACAAGAGAGTTCGGAACGATTGAGGAAATGAGGATTGCCGACCTTATAGCCAACAGCTTACCGCAGAGCCGTTACGCAAAAGATTTGCACTGGGACTACCTCTGCAAGCTCACCGCCGCATACAATGTCGGTTACATACTCGGCAAGAGAGCCGAACGGGCACGCCGCAGGAACAGCGGCAAGGCACAGGAGGTGGCATAATGAGCACTTATATGAAAGAACTTTTCAACTCGTTTCAGAGCTCACCCTGCGATGATGTGAAACCGCTTTTTCCGATTGCAAAATCCCCGCTTCATTAAGCAAAAAAGTTGACGCTTTTGCTCGCAAATACAACCTGAATATAGATGAGCGTGACACGCTTGATGAGCTTATATTTGAGTTTTGTATGCGTTACGAGAAGAACGCTTTCGAGCAGGGGTTCAAGCTCGGAATGAAAACAGCTATTGCGGCACTGTCTGAGCCCGACACAACAAAATAAATGTAACAGCTCGGTACTGCACCGGGCTTTTTCATTTTGTGGAGAAATGTTGAGATTTTCCGCTGTGATTTGTCGCCTCGAGGCGACAAAACGGAATAAACAGGGTGATTTTGTGCAGACGTCTGCACACGCAGAAGCCGCCTTGTGCCGAGAGACCCCGTCGCATTTCACGACACCCCCTACTGTAATCCGATGTCTTGCCGCTCCGATTTGTCCAATCGATTGGACATTTCGCTGATCTGAATTTAACTCCACTCAGGGCTTTTTCTCGATGAGGGGGCGTTTTGCCTCCCCATATTCCGAATATGAGGTAGCGTTTCACGACCTCATCGGCAAACTTTCTTTTGTGACATCGATGTCACATTTTCCGAAAGGTGTCACCGTTTTAATGACCCCTTAGGCGAGCGTCCGCATAGAAAAATACTACAAATTACTACTAAAAAATACTAACTCACAGGATTTTCTCATTATAGCTCATTTCTGCCGCTGTGGTGCTCTGTATTGCATTTTGCCGCTATAAAAGGGTAATTTAACGGCAAGCGGCAAAGGCGGCTTAAATCGCAAAATACGCCGTGTTTCACGCATTCGGTCGATAGGCATTTATAGGAGCTTGCACCTGTACGGTTTATGGGACAGATGAAAAGAAATTGCGAATAAGTATTGACAATACGTAAAATACGTAGTATAATATACTTATAAGGAGGAAAGACAAATGCCAATGACACCGAAGCAGATGATTAAGCTGCTTGAAAGCAACGGCTTCCGCCAAACTCATTCAAACGGTTCACATTTCTTTTTCAGGAATGATGAAACGCACAGAACCACTACCGTTCCGGTTCACGCAAAAGACCTTAAAAAAGGAACAGAAAACAAAATACTCAAAGACGCAGGGCTTAAATAAGTCCTGCAAAGGAGGTTTTTATGAATAAACTTTATTATCCCGCAGTTTTTCAGAAAGAGGAAACAGGCTATTCCGTGTGGCTCAACGATGTAAGCGGCTGTATCTCGCAGGGTGACACTTTCGAGGAAGCGGTTGAAAACATCAAGGACGCTCTCGGACTTTGCTTAGAAGCGGCGGCTGATGAGCATACCGAGCTTCCCGAACCCTCAGTGCCCGACAGCATAGAGCTTGAACCCGATCAGTTCGTTGTTATAATCGAGTTCGACAAGCTGGCGTATCTGAAAAAGCACGACAAGAGAGCCGTTAAGAAAACGCTTTCAATTCCTGCCTGGCTTAACGTTGCAGCAGAGGAACAGCACATCAACTTCTCTGCTGTTCTGCAAGCGGCGTTAAAGGAGCAGCTCCACATCAACGGGTAACGCTGTACCCTGTACGACAGCGGCAAAAAGTGGTTATTGCAGAAAATGCAACAGCCGCACCGAAAGGCTGTAACGTTTTGTTACGTCCCTTGCCGCTTGGGATACGGTGAAACGCCGTACCCCTCAGATTTTGCGCTGTGTGCCGTTTTTCAATGCTCAGGCGTAAGAAATTACAGTGTCGGTGTTGCATACCGCTTAAAACGCAAATATAAGCCTACAGCGGCAAGCTCTCTTTACAAGCTTGCACCATTCCCGAAAGTTCGCATAACTAGTTACGCTATCTTTTTTAGGGTGTCGGCATTTTACCGATACCTTAGGTGCGTAATGTTTCGGAACGTACCGCTTGACTTTTAAGGTCAAACAGCCTATAATATCAGTAATACAGGTGTTTTCATCTGTACAAAAAGAGGTGGTCCTCTGCTATTTGGGCGGGGGGTTACCTCTTTTTCTTATATCAAACTTCACAAAAACAGCCCGTTTTTGAAAAGTTCGTGCCGTAACTGTGCCCTTGTTCTCAGACTTGCCGCTCTTCTGAAAAGTTCCCGTGCAACTATTTGCAACTGTTACGTTTTAGCCTGCTCATCGTTTTTAACGCAAAAACCGTGTGCAATCGATTGCACTTTTCCGCATTCCGAGCGGCAAAAAACGCCTTGATTTTTGTGCGCCATTTGTGCGCCATTGAGATGATAATGCGCTAAACGGGGCTAAATGTAATAAAATGTTAAACTCTGCTAAACCGCATTACAAAGCCGATTATTGAACGTTGCTTAACGTGACGAAAAGTGAAATCCTCCATTCGTAATGAGCAGGTCGCAGGTTCGAGTCCCGTCACAAGCTCCATAAAAGTAACCGCCCGGATTTAATGTCCGGGCGGTTTATCTGTTTATAACACTTGTGTTCCGGTTCTTATCATAATCTTTCCGATACGCTTTTTATGGCAGTATGCTTTTATTAATCTGCATTTTTCAGCAAATTTGCAATGCTCCTGCCTGCAAGCTCTCTTTACAAGCTTGCACCATTCCCGAAAGTTCGCATAACCAGTTACACTATCTTTTTAGGGTGTCGGCATTTTACCGATACCTCAGGTGCGTAATATTTCGGAACGTACCGCTTGACTTTTAAGGTCAAACAGCCTATAATATCAGTAATACAGGTGTTTCATCTGTACAAAAAGAGATGAACCTCTGCTATTTTGGCGGGGGGGCATCTCTTTTTCTTATGCCAAACTTCACAAAAACCGCCCGGATTTAATGCACGGACGGTTTATCTGTTTATAACGCTTGTGTTCCGATTCTTATCATAATCTTTCTGATACGCTTTTTAACGGCAGTATGCTTTTATTAATCTGCATTTTTCAGCAAATTTGCAATGCTCCTGCCGGCAAGCTCGGCTGAGTATCGCACCTGCTCAATATCGTTTGCCAACGCTCCGAATTCTATAACCAGTGAAGCCTCAGCCAGATCCTGATTATAAAACCGATAATCGAAAAGCATAGGCCGTGTTATGCCTTTGTTATCTTTTTCTATCGCATTTTGCAAATATGACGCAAAGCGGAGGTTATCCATATAATCCGGCAATATATCCGTGCCATCGTCACATCCGCATATTATCATTATCTGCGCCGCTTTTCTGCCGTTGATTTCTGCAACGGGAGCTATTCTCACATCTCCGTCTGCTATTCCGTCACGGTGAATATCCAGCACTATTTTTATTGACGGATACTCTTTCAGCAACTCCTCTGTTCGCTCTCTGCTTCTTGAGTATGAGTAGTTGTAAACGGGATCATCAAAGACCGTTCCGTCGTGCAGCGTACTTATTCCGTTGTCAGCAAGCGTCTGCGCAAGCACCGCTCCTACTCCCACAACACTGTTTGCAGGGCAAAGCGATCTGCCGTCATAATCGGTATCGTAATATCCGTCACTGTCACGTTCGTAGCTTTCGGTCGTATGCGTATGTATTATAAGCACCTGAGGTTCGTTGCTGTCCGACAGCGTGACAGAAGGCTTTTTCTCAGCCTCAGCGCCTATAAGCTCCGAAGGAAGTTTGGTGCAGTTTCTTATCTGACCGTTTTCGAGGTCTATTACATTGTCGCCGCCTATCTTTCCGTAGTGCTTTTCCTTGACCGTACCGTCCTTTGCCGTATATTGTGTAAGATCGTCCTTGTCCTTTCTTATGTTGACGGAAATCAGCCGTGTTTTTGCGTCGGCGGGAGCGTCGACCGGCACCAGCGTTTCACCGAAAGTATCCTGCGTACTGCTTGACGGATTATCGGTAGCAGGCACTTTCTGCTCCTGCTGCTCCTGCTTTTCAGTCTTTGTTTCATTGTCCGGTTTCTCTGTGCAAGGCTCTGATAAAACCGTATCTTCATCCCTGCCGTCAAATTCGTTTACAGGAACAGCAAGCATAACGCTCAGTGCGGTAAGCTGTCTTAGTCCGTCTGAAACGCTTTTGCCGCTTACCGCTCCCGTAACGGCGTTTTCAGCTACGCCCGTCAGGGTGAACGATAATACCGCCGCCGTAAGCCCTATGCCAAGAACCTTTACAATACCTTTGTTTTTATTGCCTCTCATAAGCCCTTCCTTTCGCCAAGTGTTTTCACGGTTGGATTTTTCTTGTTACAGCTTATGATTCATTTTCCGCAAATATTCAGGAATAATTCATCAGCATTGATATGTCGCTGTATGACAGTGACGGACACAGACTGCGGTTCAGCGCACAGGATATTATATGTGCGTACCTGCTTATCTCAACATCTATATCATATCTTGTCACAAAAAATCTGTCGTTATCGCTTTCATATTCCATAGTGGTAGGAACGCCTACAGCGATTACCGGTATGCCTGCCGCCGCACTGTCAAGACGGTTCCTGTTGCCAGCGGTACTGCCGGGCGTTATGCCGGTATCCGTGACCTGTATGCTTCTGCAAAGGTGCTCCGGCTCACTGCACGCAAGGCTGTCTATCGCTACAATATAGTCCGCTTTTATCTTCTCCGCACAGAATATTGCGTGACAGACGCTGTCTATACCGGAATTTGCCGAAACATCCGTCCTTATTACCGACACATTCCCTATTCCGTCCGCATTGTGCATTTTTTCAATGAAATGCGAGGTCGCAAGCACCCTGCCTGCCGTTCTCCACCCAAGACTGTCAGACGCTACAGACGGGTTTCCAAGCCCCGTAACAAGACATTTTCCTTCCGGAAGGAGCTTGTTAAGCACCGTACACAGTGCATGGATCTGACCATCCGCATAAGGAACGTCCGTACTGTCAACGGTAAAATATCTTCCGCAGGGGCGGTTAAAAAGAGCGGTTTCCTTTTCGGAAACGATTATTTCGGTTATCTTCTCTCCGTAAAGCTCATAGCTTTCACATCTTATTCCGTTTTTGCCCTTTACAAACTCGGTCGCCATATCTGTTCTTCCCGTAAGCTGCATAAAATTTCCTCCCGAAGAATTTTTTCAAAAAAATCGTAAAAAAGTATTGCATTTTCGTTTTGGACGTGCTATAATAAAGCGTATTGTGAAATATAACTATGATTATATGTAGATCTGTATAAAGGAGGTGCCGTAAGTGCCTAACATTAAATCTGCCAAGAAGAGAGTTTTAGTATCTGCTACAAAGCAGGCTCGCAATAAGGCTGACAAGACCGCTCTTAAGACTATTCTGAAGAAGGTTGACGCTGATACTAACGCTGACAACGTTAAGGTTGCAGTTAAAGCAGTTGACAAGGCAGCAGCAAAGGGTATTATCCACAAGAACGCTGCAGCTAGAAAGAAATCTCAGCTTGCTAAGAAGTTAAACGCTGTTTCCTGAGAATAACGATTTAACGTAACGCTCCTGCGGGAGCGTTTTCTTTTTTGTGTTAATTGCGGTGATACAAAAGCATCGGCTTGCATTATTATGTGCCGATGCTCTTTTTTTATCCCGAAATGCTTTTTACCGTATATCCGTTATCAAGCCAGTAGTCGATAACATCGGGCAGTATCGCCGTATTTGTTTCGGATACCGCATGGAGCAGATATACAGCCCCATTGTGCGTTGCGGAGGTTATTCGCCTGTATGCCGCGTCCCTGTCGGGCTGATTGTTCGTATTCCAGTCATTGTACGCAAAGGACCACAGCACAGTATCATAACCCATATTTTTGGCAATGCGTAATGTTCTGACCGAAAATTCTCCTCGAGGGGGACGCATCGTAACGGTTTTGTATCCGCCGAAATTATCGGAAATATAAGTTTCAAGTCCGTGTATTTCTTCAAATACCATATCATCGCTTATATCCGGCAGTGACGGGTGGGTACAGCTGTGATTTCCGACCTCGTGACCCTCGTTTATCATACGCTGTACAAGCTCCGGACTGCTCTTTACATAATCAAGCGTCACATAGAACGTTGCCGTAACCTTCTTTTCCTTCAGAATATCCAGTATTTTTCCGGTACAGCCGTTTTCATAGCCCTCGTCAAACGTCAGGCGGATCGTCCTGTCGTCTTTGCCGAATATGAATCTTCCGCCGTATGACCCGTATTTTTCCTGCGCCTGTACTGCTCCTACAGGACGATTATCGCTATCGGTTTCATAGCCCTGACCGTAACAGACCTTCTCTTTTCCGTCCGTCAGAAAAGCTGTTTCGGCAGGCGTTCTGCCTCCCCTGCCGTTATATTCTGTGCTTTGTCCGACAGTATTCTTATCGGACGTACATCCGCACATGAACATTGCCGTCAATACCGTAAATACTGCGGCTGACATTTTTCTGTGCAAAAAAATCACTCCTTTACAGATATAGTATCCGTAAAGGAGCGGTTGTAATTCATTGAAATAAATGGCGGCTTTCGTCAGCTGCCGAGATAAGTCTTGACCATTGCCTGTAAAAGCTCGTCACGATCAATATGGCGGATCAGGCTGCGGGCGTTGTTATATGTAGTTATATAGGTAGGATCTTCGGACAGAATATAGCCGACAAGCTGATTTATAGGATTATAGCCCTTCTCCTTGAGCGCACCGTAAACCGTTGTCAGTATTTCCTTCATCTCGTTTTCTCTTTCATCCTTGAGCGAAAACGGCATAGTTTTGTCGATCATCAATATCAGTCCTTTCGTTAATATCTTTAAAAAACCGAAATTATTTTAAGGTTGTTATATTATTATACACTACCGTTCAATAAAATACAATAGCCGATAGCGAATTTTCGTTAAAATCACCAATAGCTGTTCGCATTTTTGGGTAATTGATAAAACTTTACAATTCACTATTGAATTATTGAATAATTTTTGGTATAATAACAATAACCAGATTTTTCAGGGGGTACAATAATGGCAGAACAGAAAAAAGCGCCATCTACAAACGGCGAATTCAAAACCTCGCCGCTCGGCTTCGACAAAGCCGAAGTAATGGCATACATAGTACAGCACAATAAAGAGCGTAAAGCCCTTAAGGAAGAAAATGACGAGCTGAAAAGAGCGCTCGAAGAAAAACAGCAGACGAACGAAGGTCAGAACAACGAACTTACAGCCGAGCTTGAAAAGAAAAAGGCTGAGCTTGACGCACAGATTCTTGAGAGCAGAAAGCAGGTTCTTGACGAAAGACGCAAGCTGGCGCAGACCGAAAAAGAACTGCACGTTATGCAGGACAAATACTCCGCCTTGACAGAAGAATTCACAGAATTCAAAAAGCAGGCAGCTGCAAAAATAGATAAAGCAAAGCACAGCGGCGGAACAATTGACCCCGCTCAGCTTGCAGAGATTTCCGCAAAAGCAAATGCCGACGCAAACGCTGTAATCGATGACGCTCAGAGCAAGGCAAACGAGATTATCACGGCCGCAAAGGCATATTTTGCCGATACAGTAAAGAAAACATACGATTACAAGCAGTCTGTGCTTGAAAAGGCAGGCACATTCGCAAACGGCGTTACATCAGGTGCGGCGGCTCCCGCAATAGATATTCAGGCTGTTCTTGCCAACATAACCGCCTCAGTAAATGAAGCCGTTGAAAAAGCACTTGCCGGAGCTAATGCCGTAAACGATGCGGTTGCAAAGGCTGTTGAAGATACAAAGGCTGTAAACGATGTTCTCGCTAAGGCTGTTGAAGAAGCCGCACAGGCAGAAACAGCCACTGATAACACGGCTGACGTTCCTGAAGAAAAGCTGTCCGATGATGAGGAGCTTATCAACGCAAAGAGCGAGCTTGAAAATATCGGCGGACTTGACGAGAGCGAGCTTGACGCCTACGCTCCTATGGAAATCGAGCCGTATAACTTTGAGCTTAAGCTGGATATGCCGGCTCAGACAAACGATGACGATGATGACGATATGCTGACAGACAACAACGGTCTGCTCAGTTCATTTGAGATAGTATCGGGTGACGATGACATTTCTGCGGATAACGTAGATACGGGCGATCTGCTCGTTGAGGAAACTCCTGCGGCAGACGATATGGCTGACCTGCTTGTAGAGGAGCCTGTTGTGGCATCTGCTCCCAAAGCCGACACTGCTCCTGTTGCCGACGATTTCAGTGACCTTCTTGCAGAGGAACCTGCTCCTGCTCCCGTAGCTAAGGCAGAACCTGCTCCTGCAGCCGATGATTTCAGCGACCTTCTTGCAGATGAGCCTGCTCCTGCTCCTGTAGCTAAGGCAGAACCTGCTCCTGCAGCCGACGATTTCAGTGACCTTCTTGCAGACGAACCTGCTCCCGCTCCCGAAGCTAAGGCAGAACCTGCTCCTGCAGCCGATGATTTCAGCGATCTTCTTGCAGATGAGCCTGCTCCCGCTCCCGAAGCTAAAGCAGAACCTGCTCCTGTTGCCGATGATTTCAGCGACCTTCTTGCTGATGAGCCTTCTCCCGCAGCCAAGACCGAACGGACTGCCGACCGCAGCGGCGATAAACCTAAGGAAAAGCTGAATGAAAGTCGTTCAATGGGTGTTGCTGGCAAGGAAGAAAAGGTGAACGATCCCTGGAAGGATCTCGAAGCACAGATGAACGGTATGTCTATTACTCCTCCACCTGCACATAAGCAGGCAGACGATGACGGAATGACATCTTCGTTTGACGATCCTGCCGCTCCCGCAGCTTCCGCTAAGGAAGAAAAGATCGATATGTCCGATTATTCGTCCATGCTCGGCGGAATTAACGACAATATGACCACCAACACAGCCCAGTATGATCCTTCGTGGGATCTCAAGATGATGGAAGGTCTTAAAGACAATGACGATGACGACGACGAGATGAGCTCGGATAATGTGGGATTCTTCGACCTTTAAACAAAAGTAAATATCGTATGCCGGGAAGTGTATGCTTTCCGGCATAATAAATTCAATGCGAACAGGAGTACAAACTTGGAACTTAACACAAGCGAACTTAAAGAAAAGGCAAAAACGCTCAGAGCCGGCGACAAGATAGAGCTGAGCGGTACTGTATACACCGCTCGTGACGCCGCTCACAAGCGTATAAAACAGCTTATCGACGAAGGCGGAGAACTGCCCTTTGAAATAGACGGTGCGGCTATTTACTACGCAGGTCCTACCGGCACTAAAGAAGGTATGGCTATCGGCTCATGCGGCCCTACGACATCGGGCAGAATGGACCCCTACGCTCCCCTGCTGCTCGATATGGGGTTATCCGCAATGATAGGAAAGGGAGAACGCAAACCTGCCGTAATAGATGCCATAAAACGCAACGGTGCGGTATACTTCTGTGCCATAGGCGGTGCAGGCGCACTTGCCTGTCAGTGCATAACCGAGTGTGAGGTAATAGCCTTTGAGGATCTGGGCTGTGAAAGTGTGAAAAAGCTGACTTTCGACAAATTTCCTCTTATCGTTGCAATCGACGCTGTCGGCGGCAACATTTTTGAAACAGGCAGAAAGCAGTACGCAGAGGTCTGATTAGCTGATTTTTATATAAAATATCACGGCGTTTTTCAAAAACGAAAAAAATCGAAAAAAATTTAAAAAAAGTGTTGACAAACGCAAAACGCTGTGATATAATATAAAAGTCGCTGATACAGAGTGACAAAACAGAAAGATATGGCGGTATAGCTCAGTTGGCTAGAGCACTTGGTTCATACCCAGGGTGTCGTTGGTTCAAATCCGACTGCCGCTACCATTTCTACGGCCCGTTGGTCAAGCGGTTAAGACATCGCCCTTTCACGGCGGAATCATGGGTTCGATTCCCGTACGGGTCACCACACTACGATACTCCTAAATGGCTTTACAGAGCCGTTTGGGAGTGTTTCTTTTTGTACGGATTTTGGTCTTGGTCGTTATTTGGTCTTTATTGCAAAGCAACAAGGTTCTCGTTGCTGTTCGAAATCTTTGATTTAGTTAACAGCAGAGGTTCTTATTTTGAATTTATGGTCTTTAAGCAGGGAATTCGGCTCTTTCGCCGCCCTGCTTTTCTTTTTTGTCAAAGATAAGTGCGTCGGCGATTGCCCGGCTCGTCCTTGCCTGTGCTTCTTGGAACATATGACAGTAGATGTTCATTGCCGTTGAAGCCTGCGAGTGCCCAAATCCCCCGATACTGCAACCACATCAACGCCCGCATTGATGAGCAGGCTTGCGTTTAAGTGCCTTAACGAGTGAATGTCGCAGAACCTTATGCTGTTCTTTTCGCAAAACTCCTTGAACCAGAAGTAGGGAGCACTATTGTTCATAGGGCTTCCGTCCCACTTGATGAACAGACGGTCGCAGTCCTGCCACTTGTCACCAATTCCGGCGCACTGTTCGTCCTGTTCCTTTCTCAGCTCCCACAGCATATCCATAACGTACTGCGGGTACTTCTGCGTTCTCTGGGACTTCTTTGTTTTCGTTATGTCGGTATAGATACCTTTCTTTGCCGCCTGCACACACCCGTACAGCGTTCCGTACGGTACCTTCAGTTCCTCGCCGGCTCGCTTTACCACTATTTCCAGCGACGGCTTTACTGACTGCTCCTTGTTAGCTCCTGTCGTATTTCTTCGCTTCTGACATGTCCTTCACCCTCCTGATTTTAGCATATTCTTTTGAGCGTGGGGTGTCAAGTTTTATTATACAACATCAAAAATTTTGAAAATTAACCAAATGGGTTATATTTGAACGTTGTATTAAGCAAAATAAAAAAACCAGCCGTCATAACGGAGAGCCACACCGATTACTCGGAAGCATCTACTCCGCTGGTAGCTGATTCTATTATTAGTTTATCACAACTTTTTGCAAATGTCAACTCCAGTGACAAAAGGTTTTTAAAATATGTGCCGGATAACTTCTTATCAGCAGAACAAATCGAAGCAAAGCGTGAAGCTCAGAAGATCGATTACAACAAGTACGGTAGATATGCTGAGGTGTTTGAAAATGACAAAAACGGTAGCGACAACAAATTCTCCCTCCTTGATGTTCTGGGTGTCAAAGAGGCTTTGGCAAGACGAGCGTTAAGGTGGAGCAGGATTAGATAAAATTTATCAATTTAACTGAATATGAACAACCCGCACCATTATGAGGTGGGCGGTTTTTGCAGCTGTATTCTTTGTTTAATGCGGCTCAAATTTTGGCTTTACTTTTGCTCCTTCTTAGCAGTATTGCAGTTACTGCCGCAGTACCGTACTTAAATTATAACACAAAGCCGCTATTTTTCAACGGAAAAAACTCTTTCCTCCCGAAAGAAGAAAAAACAGCAGCCCGAAAAAGAAAAAGCCGCACAAGGTCTTACCCCCCTGTGCGGCTGAAACGCATTGAATGTATCAGTTTATTTGAGCAGTTTGTTTTCCACCCTGAAATAGTCCACGTCGACATAACCTCCCGTCTGCTTTGTCGGGAAGTTGAATATCGCATAACGGTATCCCATAAAATGCAGACCGTAATAATTCATTTGCAGCGTGTCTCCTATTTTTGTCCAGTTCTCGCCGTCGAGGCTGTAATAGAAATACGCCTTGTCCGTTGCGTTTTTGAAATCGCAGTCGACCCGCAGATAAACTTCGTTTTCCGTTATTTCGACCCTTTCCGTTTCAAATTCCTTTTCAACGTCGTCGTTATCGTCATACCAAACCGTTACGATATATTTTTTCCCGTCCTCGATTTTTACGGCGACATAACCGTATTTCTCCGCGAAGGCGGCAAACCCCGCAACATCGCCCTCTTTCATTTCTGAAACGTCGAGCTTTATATATGCGCCGCATTCCGGTCCGAAGGTTCGCTGCGAAATGGTGTTTCTCGCATTGGCAACTGTGCCGCAGACATTGACCGTTCTCAGCCTCAGATAGCCTTCCCTCTCGGTGAGCGACCAGAGGCGGTTGTCGGGATTGTGGTTCCATTGCCATTCCAACCCGAGGTTAGAGCCGTTATAATCGCTCTCGCCCGCTTCCTCGGGCGTGTCGGCAAAGCTGTGATAGGATCTCACTATCTGTGAGTTGATAAATTCGTCGCTTGTGACGATGCCCTTTTTCTCGTGACCCGCGATAGGAATCTTGTCGGTCGTTGGCACCTTTCCCTTAACTCCGACTACCGGCCAGCCGTCCTCCCATGTCATGGTCGACACAACGGGAGTCCTGCCCACCGCTCCGTGATCCTGAAATACAAAGCAATACCAGTTGCCGTCCTTATCGTCGACGATACCGCCCTGTGCGGCACCATCATTTCTGAAGCCCATATTATCTCTGATTATCACTTTCCTTTCCCACTCGCCGTCGAGCGCTTCGCTTCTGTAACAAAGCTGCGTTCTTTTGCTATTAGGTGGCCATGTTATGATAAAAATATAGTAATATCCGTTCAGCTTATAGACGTGAGAACCCTCGGCAAGGCAGCCCTTGACAAGTCCCGCGTTGTTGATGAGTTTTTTCTTGGTTCCGGGCTTGACCGCACTCAGATCCTTTTCCAGTTCAACGCACCATATCTCTCCGCCGCCGTAGATAAGATACACCTTGCCGTCGTCGTCGAACAAAAGACTCATATCATGGAAGCATTCGTCATACACGAACCTGTCCCATTTTCCGTTTTCTATATCGTCGGTATGATAGATATAAGTTTTTCCGGTGGAGAAGGAAGTGAAGCCGGCGTAATACACACCGTTGTTATATCTGAGGGTAGTCGCCCACTGACCCTTGCCGTAATTGTTTTCCCCGTTTCTTAAGGCAAGTTTATCACTGTCCTCCAGTGTATCAAAAACGTAATTTACTATTTCCCAGTTTACAAGGTCGTAGGATTTCATTACGGGACAACCCGGAGACAGGTGCATGGTCGTCGAAACCATATAAAACGCGTCGTCAACGCGGATTATATCAATATCGGGCACGTCGGCGAAAATAACGGGATTTGTGTAGTTTCCCTTGCCGTCGTCGGTTGAAGTTATCGTGGATTTTATGATATCCTTATCAAGCACTTTGGGGTCCTCCTCTTTTCCGGGCTCGGTGGTGACGCTCGGTAGCGGATTCGACGTTGATGTCGACGTCGTCGTCGACATCGGCGTCGACGTCACGGAGCTCGTGCCAACTTCCGCCGTGCATGCCGTCAGCGTCAATACCGCCATCAGCGCCGCTGCGAACCTAACAAGTTTTTTCATTTTTCCCTCCTTATTTTCCGTTGCCTCCGTCAGCTGTCAAGCTCAAGACCGCTTACGGTGACATTGTAGGTGATGGATGTGAACGGCGTCTCTTCGCCGTTTACTTTAAGCGCCAGACGATAGTTTGTCCATGTTATGTCTGTTTTCGCTGCGAATATTCCACATTCCTCCGTGCCGTAAATCAGCGATCCGACCTCGGAGCCGCCCCAGCCGTTTTCAAGCCCGTTTTCCGACGAGCTTGTGGGATCGAGTTCCTTATTTACGGGAACTTCAACATCTCCGTTTTCGGTTGCCAGCGTCAGCGATCTCACAAGCACCTTATACTTCGCATTGGTATCGGTATTAATAAACCCGAGGTTGACTATGGCGCTGTCCTTTTCAAAAGAAGAGGATTTTATGGAATAGTCCCCGTCCTTCGGAATGTCGAGCATCGCAGAGGGGCTCGGTCCGGGCTCGGTCTGTCCCGATATTACCAGCGTCTTGTAGGGTATTTCGGTGGAGGCTATGCTCTCTTCAGGACGAAGCTGCTCGTCGCCCTTCGAAAACCTCCACGACTTAAGCTCTATATCGGAGCCGGAAAATACGAAATAAATGTCATGGTTTCTTCCGTCAAACTTCGCAAAGCTGTCCGAGCGTATTTTGGTATAATCTGCGCAGTCGAACTCGACGAACGCAGCGGCTTTGGAGGAGATATCGTCAAGACGAACCTCTATTCTTCCCTTGCCCTTGACCTCAGCGATAAACTCTGATGCCCCATAGCCGAAGTCTGCTCCTCTTACATATATCCACGCGCCGTTGGCGGTGCTTTTTGCGGCAGGATCATTTACCTTGTCGTATCCGATATCCGCACTGGTGAACATCAGCGCGCCGCTGTTATCGGTATAGGGGTCGACCAGCTTTATCTGCGCTACGCCCTTCTTGCTTGCCGCAGTTATGGGAATATCGCCCGTTGCCTTGTCCATGGGCAGATAGTCTGCCATCATACTGCGGAAGCCCGCTTTTCCTCCCATAAGCTCCTCCAGAAGAAGCGTATGGTGAATGATGTAGTTTACGCCCTTATATTCAATGAAATGAGTGTGGTTGTTAGCCCAGCGAAGTCCTGAGGCCCCGTCGGCGTTCTCTCCCGCATTATAGAAATAGGGTCCTCTGCATTCCCAACTATCCGCGTCGAGAGGGGTCTTGGTAGTCATATACGCCATGCTGCACGCGGGCGGAACTTTGACCCCCTCGTACTCCTTCCAGCCGGTCTTGTGATCCTGCCAGTCGGTGCAGTATGTATAGTAATATACCCCGTCGATATAGTTCAGCTCGCTCGCCTCAAAAAAGTAGGGAGCGTCAATGGAAACAAATTCGCTGTCAAAGGACAGCATATCCTTTCCCAGCTTTGCTATCTTCGGGATCTTGCTGTGCATAGTGTTGCCGTCCGCCGGTGTGCCTCCGCCGAAGGCGAGCCAGCCTACGCCATTTTCGTCAATGCATACGCCCGGATCAAAGGGTGCGGGGCAATTCTCCAGCCCAGGCATATTCTGATAAACCAGAGGCTCGCCGAGCGGATCGGTCCACGGTCCCACAGGGTCGGTGGAGGTTATCACGCCCACGCCAGAGCCGCCGTTTGAGAAGTAAAGGTAAAAATGCGTAAGTCCGTCGTCTTCAACGCGGGAAACTATCGACGGTGCCCACGAGTTATATATCCACGGTGCGATCTCTCCGACCTCTATCCTGCCGTGATATATCCAGTTTACCATATCGTCGGTGGAAAATACCACAAGCGATTTGATATAGGCGTAGTCGTTCTTTGTTCCCTCTTCCGCCTGCTGTTGGTCGTTCGTGCCGTAAACGTAAAGCCTTCCGTTATATTCCACCGCGGTGGGATCGGCGCAGAATATGTTCGGCGAGATGGGATTTGCGTTCATCTCGTTCTTATAAACGTTACCGCTTACGCTGTCGATAATTATGCCGTTGTTCAGACTGTCCATAATTTTCTCCTCTGATACCGTGCCGCTATCATTCGTTTCGGAATTCGAAGCGCTGGAAACGTCTGCGGTTCCGGAGTTGCCGGAAGCGTTGGGCTCGGAGCTCCCGCTGCTTGTTTCGCCGCCGTTCGAGCAACCCACCGTCATAAACAGGGCCGCCGCGCACAAAATAGCCGCGAATTTACTTGTGATCTTCATCGTTAAAACCTCCGTTTTGTTTCTCGTGTCCAAAGACACCTTTAAGTTTATTATACCAATAAACAACACAAAGTCAACAGCCGATATCTGTTTTGTCCACCTTTTAATCATAATATGCACCTTTTCGTTTGACATAACTGCGTGAACGTGAATAAGTTATAATTTATACGAAAGCTTGTTTCCGGCATACTCTGTCGCCGAACGCGTCAAAAATCCTTCCCCGTCAGCGGCAGAATTTACCGCTGAACAGGGGTTGAGCGGCTGCGGGAACGGGCTTTTTATGAATGCGTGAAAGGACGAACGAAATGTCAAGAAAAAAATTGCCGTAATAACCGCAAGAGCCGACGACCGCACCCAGAAGGATATCATATACGGAATAGCCGAGGCGGCATTTGCCGCGGATACGGACGTGGTGGTGTTTTCAAACATTTATAATCACCGGATAAGGGACTAATTTCTCAATTTTGAAAATGTCATATACGATTTTTTTGATCCGAGCGGCTTTGACGGAGTTATTGTCACTGCGGAAGCGTTTCTGGACATTTCCACCACAAAACCTCGCAGAGAGATCTGCGAGGTTCAGTCTGTCGATAAACCTCTTGATTATATAAAAATGGGGTCGCAGGGGCGTAGCCCCCGACAGGGTCTAGGGGCGGTAGCCCCAGTAATATAGCCCCTTTCCCGGGGAAAGGGGTTTGGGGATAGGGATTGAGAACAAGCACTTTTTTTGAAAAAACATACTTTTTCTACAAGCTGAACCTCGCAGAGAGATCTGCGAGGTTTTTGTTTTATGTATTTTGTCGCTTTTGTCTCCTAAAACGTATGGCGGTTTTCCGCAAGCCATGCAAGGCAAGGTAAAATCCACTTTCAGCAGATTTTATATCTGAGGTTATCATATCACAAATTAGTATTGCTCCGCATTTTCTGTTCAATTTCCTTACGTCACCACTTATGTTTATCAGTTACTTTGCAGTTTAATCTGCGAAATAACTTGTTGCTATGCAAAAAATCCACCGACCTTAAAAGTCAGTGGATTTTAATATTCTCTTCAAAAAATCTGATAAGGGTATCCATAACTCCGCCTGCCGCCTGAATACTGCCAATCATCAAGAGATCGGAGTTAAGCGATGAATAATCAATATCATAACCGGCATTTCTGATAAGCAATACAAAGAAAACTCTCTCCGTTCTGCCATTACCCTCTCTGAACGGATGAAGTATATTCAACAAATGATATAAATCAGCTATTTCGGATATAAACTTATCTTTTGATAAGCCCACAAAATAATTCATACTTTTCAGCCGAGAAAAAATCAAGCAACCAAGTTCGTCAATCTTTTCCGGATCAGTGAAAACGGTTGAAGTTTTTGATAAAGCTATCGTTCTTGTTTGCCCTGCCCATTCATACAAATCTTCAAATAAAATTCCATGCAATTCTTTATAACTTTCAAAGTTGAAATCAGTAATTTGTTTTTCTTTAATAATACTTGCCGCTTTGTATGATGTTATCAATGCCTCAGTACTGTTCAACTCATTTTCATCAGTAATCCCTAATTTGTTAATCAAAGTTGTAGTGCCGGTGTAACAATCGGCATTTGTGATGTTCAGATTATATGCCATATTCAACCATTCTTCTTATTAAGCTCTTTTATAGCTTTATCCAATGTTATTTCTTTTTTCATCAGTTTCATGATAAGCTCCCTGTGTTTTTCGGTTATCGTAAAACCCTCCATTTCTGTGGAAGCAATTGCGTTATCTACAGCACGTTCAATCGTCATAACAGTTATAATAATCACCCCGTTTCATTTTTATTATATTATACTCCTGTTTGCCGATAAAAGCAATGCTTATCCCCCGCAATTTCAATTTAAAATGATATTTGTTTCTTTATTGCAATGAAAATTTGACATACCAATATCAAAAATCGGAATGCCCGTAAATATTGACATACCCATAAAAAAGTGATATAAATTAGTTGTAAAAGCAGATAATAATGTCTGTATTTTATATCATTCTACGGAGGTGTTTCAATTATGATGGGAAGACTGAGAGCGATGCGTGAGCCGCTCAAATATGTACAGGGCAGAGATGCACTGCTTAAATTTCATGAAGAAATGGGTTATATGGGCAAGCGCTGGCTGTTTGTATGCTCAAACAGCGGTTACAAGGCATGCCACGATAAAATAGAAAAGAGCTTTGATGGTCTTGACGACTACAGACGTTACGAGATATTCGGCGGAATATCCAGCAACGGCGAAATAAATAAGATGAAGGCTATCGTAGAACAGGACAACATTGATACAGTCGTAGCCGTAGGCGGCGGCAGTGCCGTTGATACAGCAAAGGCTACCGCATACTACAGCGGAAAGCACATTGTAATCGTGCCTACAGTTGCGGCTACGGATGCTCCCTGCACGGGACTTTCAGTAATTTACAACGATGACCACAGCTTCGATAAATATCTGTTCTACCCCACAAATCCCGACGCTGTAATGGTCGATACGACCGTTATCGCAAATGCGCCTGTCAAGTTCCTTATCGCAGGTATGGGCGATGCGCTCGGCACATATTTCGAGGGTCGTGCTTCTATCCGCACCGAATCCGCAAGCCTTGAGGGTACGGGCATCACAAGAGCGGGTCAGGCACTTGCTCGTCTTTGCTATGACACACTCCGTGAATACGGCAAGCAGGCTATCGAGGCTTGTAAGGTACACGCCGTTACTCCCGCACTTGAAAATATCGTTGAAGCTAACGTTTACCTTTCAGGTGTCGGCGCCGATAACGTAAACTGTGCCGCCGCTCACTCATTCTACAACGGCGTTACTTCTCTCGGCATAAAGCACGCAGATCACGGCTGCTGCGTCGCGCTCGGCACGCTTGTACAGCTTGTGCTTGAGGGTGCGCCTAAAGAGGAATTCAAGGAAGTTCAGGACTTCTGTCTTGAGGTCGGTCTTCCCGTAACGCTTGAAGAAATCGGCGTTACAACTCCTGAGCAGGTAAAAACTATTTCCGAGAACGCTTGTATCCCCGGCGAAACTATACACAACCTCGCAGGCGATGTACAGCCCGTTGAGCTGTATGACGCTATTATGCAGGCTGACGCTATGGGTAAGATTGCACTCGGCAAATAAGCATAACAAATAATAAAAACACCGGACCTTTAGCACTGTGCGAAAAGGTTCGGTGTTTTGTTTTGCCGAGCATGCCGACAATGGCTTTAAGCCTTTCAAGGTTTTAATATCGGCATAAAACAAAACCGCATCGTTCTGATGCGGTTTTAATGGCTGGGGTGGAAGGATTTGAACCCTCGAAATGGCGGAGTCAGAGTCCGATGCCTTACCACTTGGCGACACCCCAATATTCTTTAAGTTATCACTACCGTGACAACGTAGACTATTATATCACACTGAAAAGCTGATGTCAAGCATTTTTTGAAATATTTTTCGATTTTTTTCGATTGTTCCCGTTTTTAAAATTACCTATAGTTATATTTGAAACAATTTAAACAATCCGTCAATTTTTCTCCCCCATTTTATTGACTATAAATATACCTGCGCTGACCAGTACAAGAGCAATCAGCGACTCAAGGCGGAATGCCTGCTGTGCCTCTCCGAGCAGAAGCGCAGAAAGAAGTACACCGCAAACCGGGTTCATAAAGCCGAAAACAGCGATTTTCGATACAGGGTTGTACTTTAACAGCAGGCTCCAGATCGAGTAGGCACAAGCGGAAATAAACGCAAGATAAAAAAGCATCAGTACGGCAGGCAGGGGTGATTCAGGCAGAGTTATGCTGCCGCCTGCAAGTAAGCCGATAACGGTCATGACCGCACCGCCGAGCAGGAATTGCCAGCCGCTGAGCATCATAGTGTCGGTGTCTTTGGAAAAGCGTTTTATTAGCACGGAGGAAATCGCATAGGCAATGGTGGAAAGAAGAATAAAGCCATCTCCGGTAAGGCTGAATCCGCTGAGCAGAGAGCGGTCAAGATTTATAACAACTATTCCCGCAGTGCCAAGCACACAGCCGATAAGTTTGAATTTTGTCAGCTTTTCAAGCCGAAAAACAAGCGATGAGATAAGTATGCACACAAACACGCTCATACCCTCAATGACGGAAGATTTCACGCCGCTTGTATTGGCAAGTCCGATATAGAAGAACAGGTACTGTAAAATCGTCTGAGTAAGGCTCAGTGCCGCCACCTTCGGCAGTTCCTTGATTTTCGGAACAAGCGGTTTTTTGTGCATTATGCTTCCTGTTATAATAACCATAATTCCTGCTGTGAAAAAACGTATCCCCGCAAAAAGTATCAATGACATTGGTTGTGAAGTGTCAACGCTAAAAAGCCCGTAACCGATTTTTACGCAGGGAAAAGCACTGCCCCACAAAGCAGAGCAGAATATTGCGAGAATTGCGGCTATCCAAGTTTTTGTCAGAATATCGGCTTTCATAATAACCTCGTTATATGCACAAAATAAGCGGTGTATCTTCGGCACAAACGCACAGACACACCGCTATATATTTTATCACTCTGAAAGAACAAGGTCAATACTGTTTTTTCTGATATTCCGACAGCGTTGCGGAACGCACAGCATCATCCGGAATATTATCTGCTGAGCCGCATTGCAATCACCGATATATCGTCGCTCTTTTCATCACCGGCATAGAATCTGGCGGTATTGGCGACTTCTTTAGAGAATTCCTTAAGGTCGGGCTGTTTATCCATCTCCCTGTAAAGCCATTTCTCGTTCAGCTCTGCACCGTCGCTTGTCATAACTATCATATCCCTGCTTCCTATCGTAAACGTTCTCCTGTCGTAGACAGGCTCGTCCTTTACTCCTATCGGCAAGCCCTTACAGCCTATGGTGACAAAGCGGTTTCCGCACTTGATATAAGTGTTGGCACTGCCTGCCTTGTATAAGTCAATCTTTCCGCTGTAAAGGTCGACAGCGCATATTTCAAGAGTAGCAAAGCTCTCATCGGAGGATTTGCACACAAGTGATGTATTGATTACGCTGATTGCCGCCTCTACTCCGACACCTGCCTGCAAAAGACGTATGAGCATAGCGCAGGCAAACGATGAGTCCACTCTCGCTCTGCCTCCGCTGCCCATACCGTCCGATAATACAACATACGCCGTACCGTTCTTATCTATGAAGCTCTCGTAATAATCGCCGCAGGCAGTACCCTCAGTCTTGCTTATCTGACATATTTCAACGTCAAGCGTGTATGTCGTTCCCGAAAAAAGACTCAGCTTACACGCCCCTCCGACACGGCTCAAGGTCGGCAAATCAAAGCGGCGGCGGAAAGCAAGCGTCATAGCCTCGCATATATCCTGCTTTGATGCGAAAAAACCGGTATCGGAATATGCTTCGACAAACATTCTTCCCTGCTCGCCAAGCTCCACATTCACTGCGTCTGCATCTTCACAGCCGAGCTTCGACAACACATTGCAGGCGGTTTTGTTGTACTGAGGCTCTATTTCTCCGCTGTTTTCAATCTCATCGGATAACTGCGAGAGAATCTGCTCCGTCGCCGACAGCTGTGCCGTCAGGATATTACGCATACGGGCAATTCTTCGTTTTTCCGTACTGCTCGCTACATAAACATCACACAGCCTGCGGATTTTGTCAATCAGTTCCTGCTTTTTAGGACATCGTTCGCTTAAAGGCTCCGAAAAAGCATCCGGATCGGCACTTTCCCCCGACTTTACCATATTCGTAATCTTCGCAAACTGTTTAATGCTGTCGCCGTACTCCTTGCCCCAGCATTGCATATTATACCTGCACTTACGGCATATTTCGTCACAGGCTGTATTGTACACCCAGCTTATATCGCTTCCTATATTATTATCCAGCTTTTCGGCAGTGATACCGACCGTTCTTCTGACCTCGGCAATCGCTCCTCCGGCAAATTTCAGCCGTTTTGAAAACAGTTTTCTGACGCTGTTTTCGCCCGCTTTAACTCTGGCAATATCGCCCTGCTCGGCTGTAAGCTTTGCAGGTAACAGCATAAAGACCGCCGACGACATGAATATGCAGGCAACAACGGCGAGCTTTGAATTATCCATTCCGAACAGCGAAGTGCCAAGCGTTGCGGTCAGCACAAATCCTCCTGCGGCACTCAGCTTTCTTCCGCCGCTGAACATACCTCCGACAGCCGCCGCAGGAGCAACAACAGCCGCAAGAAAAGCGTAGTCGGCTGTGGCAACCGCACACCCGAGCGCAGACACCGCACCGCACACAGCACCTGCTCCACTGCCGTACTTCATAGCACTGCAAAGGGAAAGGCAGGATGCGAAAATTATTCCTATATTGAAGATGCCGACGCTGTAATGCGACAGTATGCCGGATACTATAGCACAGCCGCCCAGAACACAGATAAAGCTGAGAGGATCGCTGCGGACGGTTATCTTTGCTATCTCACGCTTTTCGGCAAGCCGTGACAAGCGTAAAGCAACAACCGCACCTCCGCCTGCCATGACCGAAAGAATGATGCAGTTCATCACCTCGCTTACTGTAGACGATGTGAGAAAATTCGCCGCAAAGACAGAGCCTGCCGCCGTGACAGCCGATACTATCTCAGACACGGCTGATTTTCTGCGTGAAACTATCATACGGATGGCAACAACGGAAAGCAGAGCCGATGTAACGGTAACGCCGTCGGTATAATTTCCGCCGAGAATATAGCCTGCAACACTTCCTACAAATGCGCTGATACAGTCGATTCCGCTCATAGCCGCCGCAAACGATGCCGCAAACGGCGATGGCTTTCCGAGCACTGTACTCATTGAAATTACCGCCGCCGCTATCATTACAGCCGTACATCTTATTACCGAATGTTCACGGATATCTATCTTATCCTTTGTTACTGCCCTTGACATTTCAAACTTCCTTTCGCTTTCAGACATCAGTCACCGACTATGTAATTATTTTACAGTTGTCCGACAGCGTTTTTTGTCGCAACGGGTAATGATATTACGCAAAAGAAAGGAGGTGCTGTCGTTTACGGTATAATGCGATTTCAAGCGATTATATCCCTGTTTTAACGACAGCAAAAAGTATTTCTCTGTTACGACATATTTTTCCGCTAAATTTTCACGAAAGTAATGTCAGGGCTTGATTTTGTATAGCATAGGTGCTAAAATCAAGTAATAAGGAGGAATTTTCTATGAAAAGAATTACAAAAACAGCAGTTCTAATCTTATCGGCACTTATGCTATTCGGCTGTGCCGACAGCTCTGTAAATGCCAAACCGCCTGTAACTGACGCTTCCCCGTCAAGCACTTCCGAAGCTCTGCCGGAAAAGCCGGCAAGCTCAATTACAGATATATCGGCCGAAGGAGGCAACCCCGGAAATCCGGAATGCTTTACTCTGAACATTACTATCTCAGAGGAAAAATATTTTGTCGATAACCACGAAATCACATTTGAAGAGCTGAAAAAGGATATAGACAGCCTTAAGGAAGGCTCGACGGTAAAAATAGAAGACGAAAACTCAACGCTCAAAGCATTCAATGCCGTAAAGAATTACCTTACCGAAAAAGAGATTCCCTTCAACCTTGATTAGAAAGCGGCATAACGCAAAGTAAATTTCGGTAGCACAAAGTCACACTGTGTCATAAAATGTAAAGGGTACCCGAATAAAAAATACTTTCAAGGAGGAAAAACAATGGCAACATTCACAAACGTTGCTACCCTTTCGTATAACGGCACGGTAGTAAATTCAAACGTAACAACAGGCGAGATACAGCAGACTCTTGCCGCAACAAAGCACTCCCTTGCAAACACCTACAAGCAGGGCGACACTCTGACCTATATCGTGAATATTGTGAACACGGGAAACACAGCGTTTACAAATCTTACGTTAACCGATAATCTCGGCGGTTACACCTACGGTGCAGGAACAGTATATCCTCTGGCATACGGCGGAGATGTTCGCTATTATATCAACGGCGCATTGCAGACAGCTCCTGCCGTAACAGCAGGTCCGCCTATGACAATAACAGGAATAAACGTTCCCGCAAACTCGGAGGCACAGATAGTATACAGTGCCATAGCAACGGCTTATGCTCCGCTCAATATTGAAGGCAGTATAACCAACAGCATCACGATAACGGGTGACGGCATTACAGAACCTATCGCCGCCACAGAAACAGTAAATGCTGCAACCGCTCCTGCGCTTGATATTGAAAAGTCGCTCAGCCCGACAATAGTAAGCGAGAACGGTCAGATAACCTACACCTTTACTGTTACGAACAAGGGCAACACCGCTGTCACACAGGCAGACGATATTGTTCTGCGTGACGTATTCAACCCGATACTGAAAAATATCGGAGTAACCTACAACGGCACCGTTCTCAGCAATACCGGCTACACTTACAATGAGGCTACAGGCGTGTTTGAAACTACAGCAGGCGCTATAGAAGTACCTGCGGCAACATTTGCGACAAACACAGACGGTACGGTTTCAATTACTCCCGGTACGGCAGTAATTACGGTTACGGGCAATATCTGAGTAAAACACGGATAAACACACATTGTCCGCTGTATGACAATCAAAAAGCAATAGATATGAGGCGGTACGGCAAATGTCGTGCCGCCTGTTCATTATCAAAACATAAAAAACAAAGAACTCCGGCTGTTACACCGGAGTTCTTTGCTTTGGGGAAATATATATGAAAATCGAAGATAGCAATTTAATCTGTCAGCTTGTTTGCTTTTCTGTTTCCTCGCTGACTGTGGTTATATAATAATGCTTGTTCGTGAAATTAAAAGAATAGTTTTGTGTAAATTAGATGAAAAGTGAAGATGAAATTTGTCAAACTTTCACAATTCTACATTATTACACCGCCGCCGAGTACAATATCGCCGTCATAGAACACAACGTGCTGTCCCGGAGTTACCGCTCTTATCTTTTCATCAAACACGACCCTGACCGTATTTCTGCCCTGCGGATATACGGTACACGGCTGTTCAGTCTGTCTGTAACGTGTCTTTGCCCTGCATTTAAACTCACTTTCGGGATATTCAAACGCTATCCAGTTAAGATTATCTGCATACAGCGTATCGGTAAAAAGAAGCTCGTTACTGCCGAGCGTTACGGTATTATTATCGGCATTTTTTCCGATAACATACATTGGTTTACCAAATCCTGTGCCTATTCCTCTCCTCTGTCCTATCGTGTAAAATATAACACCCTTGTGCCTGCCTATAACGTTGCCGTTTTCATCGAGAAAATCGCCGTCGGGATAGGCGTTGCCCGTATAACGCTCGATAAAGCCGGCATAATCGCCGTCCGGCACAAAGCATATATCCTGGCTGTCAGGCTTGTCGCTGTTGATAAGTCCGCTGTCAGCCGCAATATGCCTTATCTCGTCCTTTGTCATTTCACCGAGAGGGAAAACGCTTGCGGCAAGCTGTTGCTGACTTAATCGGTACAGCACATACGACTGATCCTTTGCGTTGCTTGTGCCGTCTGCATTGATTGCTTTCTTCAAAAGCCATCTGCCGCTTTTTTCATCGTAACAGTTGCGTACATAATGGCCTGTGGCGATGTGATTTATGCCCTGCTTTTTCACCGCATCGAGCAGTGCGCCGAACTTTATCGTTTCATTGCACTCTACGCAAGGGTTAGGCGTTCTTCCCGAAAGATAGCTCTGTACGAAACTTTTCTGTACCGTATCGGAAAACAAATTCCTCATATCAAGCAGATAATGAGGTACGCCGAATTTTGCCGCTATCGCCTTTGCGTCCTCGATGTCGCTTGCCGAACCGCAAAGTCCGCTGTCGTCCGTTCCTCTGCTGTCGTGCAGTTTCAGCGTATAACCGCTGACCTCATATTTATCCTTTAACAGCACAAGAGCCACCGAGCTGTCCACTCCGCCGCTCATCGCTATCGCTAATTTTTCTGCCATAATGTTATGTCCTCTGATATTATAATTTACCGCCGCTGTGTTTTCACGGCGGCGGTGCTGATGCAATAATTTAATTTTCTTCGCTGCCTGCAAGCTGTGAGGGATGCTTTTTGAAGAAGTCAACTCTCGGCTCAAGGAACTTAAGCTGATGCTCGCTTTCGCCCTTGCAGAAGTAGTCCATTCCTTCAAACACATGATCCCAACTCCAGAAGCCCTCGCCGAATCCGAGATACTCTCTGAGCATCTCCGTACCCTCGGGAGCGAGGGGGTGCAGAAGGAGTGCGGCTGTTCTTATATAGTGGAACACGTTGATAAGCGTCTTTTTACGAAGCTCGTTATCATCTGCCGCATCAGCCTCACGGCTGAGCTTTGACCATACCTTGCTCGACTTTCTTACAAGCGAGTCAAGCACATAAGTCACCTGGTGGAACTCAAACTTATACATATAACGCTCATATTCAAGAATAGCCTTTTCGCACTCTGCGATAACGTCCGCATCGGGTGTGCCTACGGGCATCTTGCCGTCAAAATACTTCTGAGCGTAATAGAAACAGGAACGTATAGCTCTGTTGAACACGTTTGAAAGCAGGAAACCTTCCTTTACAACAGGGTCGTTGTCCTCAGGCTTTGCATCGGGGTTATAGGGCTTGGGCTGGAAGCTGACGCTCCTTGTGCCGAGACCCAGTCCTAGCCAGTGCATACGGAGCTGTTCGGCTGTATAGTAGTTCAGCAGATCCGCCGCCATAGGAGGCTTTATTGAGCCGCTACTGCTTGCTTTCTTGTCAAGGAACAGAATGTGGTTGTTTGCAACGAGGATAGGAAGCTGCATTTCGCCGTCCTCAGGGTCGGAGGTTATCTCGCCCTTTTTCAGCGCCATGAACATTGCCATTTCCGCAACACCGTAGAAGTAGATGTTATCCGAGCCGATAAACTGATATACCTGTGAATCCTTTGAGCACCAGTAATCCTTGTAATGCTCCATATCAATACCCTTGCTCTTGAGATAAGCGCAGGTAAATGAGATAGGCGCCCAGAGCGACTCAGGCCATACCCATACGGTAAGTCCCTTTTCATCCTCAAGGTCGGGAGCCTTTACGCCCCACTCAATATTACCTGTAAGTCTGAACGGAACAAGCGTCTTGCCCGTTCTGAAACGCAGACCGTGATGTGCCATGATCTCCGTTGCCGCATCACGCTCGTCAAGCGTGTCGAAGCATATCGTGAACGAAGGCTTTTTCGGGTCGTCCGTCAGCGTATGATGTGCAAGCAGATCCTTTATCTTCTCATAATCCTCACGCAGCTCTTTCTTGATATGAACAACGGGCGGTTCAAGGAACTCGCCGATAGTCTTTGAAACAAGAGAACGGACATTCGGCATCTTCTTTATTCTGTCAACATATTCACCGAGCAGCTTTGTGTACTCGGTAAGGCGGAAGTACCAGTTCACGACGTCACGCATTACCGGTGTTTCGCCTGTCAGCGTGCTTTTGGGGTCAATAAGGCTTGAAGGCATATACTGGTGTCCGAGATCGCACTCATCCGCATAGCCCTTTTCCGACTGACAGCCGAGAACGGGGCATTTGCCTATTACCTGTCTGCCGTTTAAGAATACGCCCGCCTTTTCGTCATAGAACTGCGAGGTGGTGATTTTTTCAAGCTGACCGTTTTCGTACAGCCTTCTGATAAATTTGTCGGATACTACGTTGTGTATCTTTGCAGGCTCATCCAGTGCGGATGCACCGAACAGGTCAAGGCTTATATCATAATCTCTGAGCGTTTTTTCCTGGCTCTCGTGATTTTTCCTTACAAAATCCTCAATAGTACCGTCAAACTCTCCGCTTTCCTTCAGCTTTCTGTAGCTTTCTGCTATAGGCGAGCCGTAGCAGTCTGTACCCGATACGAAAATTACGTTATCCTTACCGATACGGTCACGCAGGAATCTTGCGTATGTATCCGCAAATACGAACACACCGCCGACATGGCCGAAATGAAGCTGTTTATTACCGTAAGGCATACCGCCTGTGATTACCGCTCTTTTCGGGAAGGACGGTCTGTTATCCTTTGACGGCTTGTTGCTTTTATAATTATTGTTATTTTTGTTGCTGTTTTCCAATTTCAACACTCCTCGATGAAGTTTATACAATTTGATAGAATTTATTGTATCACATATCAGCGGAAAATGCAATAAATTTGTGTGATTTTAGGCGTACCGCCGAAATTCGTTGTGCTAAGAAAGACAAGTACAGGCAGGTGCGGCTCAAAACTGAGAAAACTGTGTCAGATATGCTCATTTTTCATCGAATCTTCTTGATTTTTGTATACAAATGTGGTATACTGAATTTATATTATATCCCCGAAAAAATATTGTGTGATACGTTTTGATTTGAGAAAATTATCAGTATTATTTTAATTTGATTTATAGGAGGGAGACTTATCTGTGGAAAATAAAAGCGGCAGAAAAAATGTTGCCTTCTGTATCGGAGATCTTGAAGGCGGAAAAATGCTTTTACAAGGCTTTTGTAAAGTACTCGGCGATAATCTTATAAATGTACATATCTTCAACTGCTGTACCTGCTTCTACGATGGAGCGCCGCATAATATAGGTCAGACAAACATCTTCACTCTGCCTAACTATGATATTCTTGATATGCTTGTCATTGTTCCTTTTTATCTTAGCAGCAGCGAAGAAGTGATACGGCATACTATCGAACGTGCGGTAGAAAAGAACGTACCCGTGCTGACAATCGGAAAGCAATACGATTACCCCAACTGCTACTGCATAATGCCCGACTACCGTCGCCAGATAGAGATGATAACAAATCATCTTATAGAAAGACACGGCATAAGAAAGCTGAATTTTCTGGGAGGATTCAAGAACCACTTTACCAGTGACGAACGTCTTGCGGGCTTCCTTGACGCACTCAAAAGCCATAACATACCGATAGAGCCGTCAAGAATATATTACGGCAATCTGTGGAGCGCCCCTGCAATTCAGCAGGTGGAAAAGATGAACGAGGACGGAAATCTTGACTGCGGAGCAATTGTCTGTGCAAACGATACAATGGCATCGGCTGTTATGATAAAGCTGTCTGAGCTGGGCTTTGATATGCCGGGCGAAATTGCCGTCACCGGAATGGACGGTACAGACGAGGCCAACGGATATATCACGACCGCAAAGATACTCGCCGACAAAGCCGGCGAGGAGGCCGCCAATATCGTGGTTAATCTTCTTCTCAGAGGCAAGAAGCCTGCAAAGCTCGGCATAACTCCGCCCAACATAATTTACGGTATATCCTGCCGCTGTACGAATATGCAGAACGCCCTTGATATCCTGCCGAAGCAAAGGCACGATTTGTTCGAAGAACTATACGACGCAAGGCGTTTTTCGATAAGAACTGCGGCTATTGCGCAGGAGCTTGCAAACTGCTCTACATTTGACGATGCAAGCAAGAATATTTCGGCGACGCTTTCGAGAATATGGTGCAACAATTCCTGGATATGTATCTGCAAGGACTTTATGGAAAGTTCGCTTGTGAACGATTCGATTGACGATGTTGAAAACAACTGTCCCATACACATACACGGCTACTGCGATACTATGAGGTGCTTAGCACGATGCACAGATAAGAAGCCGCAGAGCGAAACCGAATTTCCCACTTCTGAAATGCTCCCCGACTTCTACGAAATGTCCGACAAAAGCAAGGTCATTTTGTACACGCCTATTCACATAAGGGATAACACGCTTGGATACCTTGCGTTCAATTTCTATCCATGGAGCAGTATGAACTATCTGCTGAACTTTCTCACTATGGCAATGTCACAGCTTTTAGAATCGGTACGCAGGCAGAACGAGCTGTACGCATACGCAAAGAAGATCGATATGCTCTATATCACCGATCCGCTCACCTCGCTGTACAACCGCAGAGGCTTTTTCAGAATTTACAACGATTATGCCGAGGACGGAGTTAAGGATGACTGTATGGTCATTTCGGTGGATCTTGACAATCTGAAGCTGATAAACGACAACTTCGGACACAACGAGGGCGACAACGCTATTCTCACTATGGCAAACGCACTTAAGTCCGCCGCAGACGAGAACGATATATGCGCACGCTTCGGCGGCGATGAATATGTCGTATTCGGCAAAGGCAAGGGTGAATACGAGATGAATGCGTATATCGACAAGGTCAACAAATATCTTTCGGAATACAACCTGACAAGCAAAAAGGCGTACAATATACACGGCAGCTTCGGCGGATGTATTTTGCCGAAAGGCTCAAAGCTTCATATAGACTATTATATAAATAAAGCCGACTCGAAGATGTACGTTGAAAAGGAATCGCATAAGAGAACAAGAATGCTGCATGACTACAGCAAGGATAAGCCTCAGACCGACGAGTAACATAAAACAGCAAGACCGCCTTTCCGGCGGTCTTTCAGCTTGTAGAAAAAGTATGTTTTTGAAATAAAGTTCTGATTTATTATCCCTATCCCCAAACCCCTTTCCCCTGGAAAGGGGCTATATTACTGGGGCTACCGCCCCTAGACCCCATTTTTTATAATCAAGAGGTTTATCGACAGTCTGAAAGACCGCCTTTCCGGCGGTCTTTTTATGTAAAACGCATATAATCAGGCGTTTGTGCGGCAAAATACTATAAAATTATGTCGATTGACTTTTTTATGCAACAGTTGTATAATAAAATAAATGTGGCTTACAGCAAAAGTATGATATGGCATTTTGAAATTAAGGAGCTGAACTTTTGAACAAGACCGAAATACTTCTGTCGTGTATGTTTCTGAACGACAGCGAAGAAATGATAAAGCGTTCTCATATCACCTCGGACACGGTTATAATAAATCAGTGCAATGAGGACGGATATAAGGAAGAGCATATCGGCGATGCATTTGTCCGTACTTTTTCGGTAAAGGAGAGAGGGCTGACTAAAAGCCGTAACCTCGCCATATCTAAATCCGATGCCGACGTGTGTATTATCTGTGATGATGACGAGGTGTTCTCGCAAGGGTACGACGAAGCGGTGCAGAAGGCTTACAGCAGTCTTCCGCAAGCGGATATTATCATATTCGATATGGCGCAAAGACCTCATAAATGGGGCGACAGCATAAAAAAGCTCGGCTACAGGGATATTATGAGCGTAAGCTCGTGGCAGATAACGTTCAGACGTGAAAAACTCCTCGCCAAAGGCATTCGGTTTGACGAAAACATGGGTGCAGGCTCAGGCAACGGTGCGGAGGAGGAATTCAGATTTCTGACGCAGTGCCGTAAGGCAGGCCTGAAAATATATCACTACCCCTATGAGCTGGCAACGGTGGCTCAGACGCAATCTACTTGGTTCAAGGGCTTCGACAGGGAATTCTTTGTGAACCGAGGAAATACGACAAGATATATAATGGGGCTTCCCTTGTCCGTTCTCTATGCCGCATATTACGCTTTCGCCAAAAGAAAACAGCTGACGGACATAAGTATGTTCAAGGCGTTTTCATATACGCTCGCAGGAATAAAGGAAAACAGACTTAATAAACTGAAAAAAGGTAACAATTAATGGAAAAGATACTGAGTATAATTATCCCGTCTTACAACAGCAAGCCGTTTCTGGCAAAATGCCTTGATTCGCTCCTGTGCGAATGTACGGACAGGCTCGACATAATCGTTGTAAACGACGGCTCTACAGACGGTTGCGAACAAATCGCAGAAGAATATATTGCAAAATACCCCGCCTCAATAAGCCTTATAAATAAAGTCAACGGCGGTCACGGCTCCGGTATTAATGTCGGCAGTGAAAAGGCTGTCGGCAAATATCTTAAAGTTCTTGACGCTGACGACTGGTTCCTTACCGAGAATATACCGGAGTTTATAAAGGCGCTTGAAAATACGGATGCCGATGTTGTGCTGACGCCTCATCATACGATAAACATTTCAAACGGCGAAGTAAAAAGCTGGCGTTGCTTTCCGCCGCAGTTTGGCAGAATATACACAATGGACGAGGTAATGTCGCAGTGGAAAAACTTCGACCGTAGCCTTACGTTCCACGGCATAACCTACCGTACCGATTTTTATAAAAACGAAGGAATAAAGCTCAGCGAAAAGGTGTTCTACGAAGACCACGAATACGCCACTTTCCCTTGCAGTAAGGCAAAGAGCATACTTCCGCTCGATCTTTTCATATATGAATACCGCATCGGCGATGTGACGCAAAGCATTTCTGCCGCAAATCAGCTTAAGCGTATAGGTCATACCGAAACCGTACTTAAACGTATGACCGCCGAGGGCAAGAGCTTTACGGGTGCGGCGGCGCTTTACTGTGCGAAGAAAACGCATCTCCTGCTGCTGAGCTTCCTTGTTACCTCGCTTTTGTGCGATAAAAACAGGAAAGCAGGCAGGCAAAGAGCCGATGAAATGATGAGCTTTATGGATAAGGAATACCACGAAGTTTATGAGATGAGCAAAAAGCATTGCAAGATACTGAAAACACTCAACAGACTGCATATAGGTCTTACCGGATACAACAGAATTCTTAACTCAAAGCTCTATAACAAAGTAAGACATAACAAGAGCTTTGATTGACGGAGGTATAAATGACACTTGTTCGCAAGGATAAAACAGGCGGATTTCTTGAAGTAAGGCACTACAAGGATTTGCTTATACAGCTCGTTTCACGGGATCTTAAGCTGAAATACAGGCGCAGCTTTCTGGGATATGTATGGAGCGTACTTAATCCGTTGCTGATTATGATCGTTATGTACGTTGTATTCTCTAAGCTGTTTGACAGGAATATACCGAATTTCCCCGTATATCTTCTTGTCGGAAGAACCTTGTACGATTTCATTGTAGGTGCTACAAACAAGGCGATGGACGGTATAACATCAAATGCCGCACTGCTTAAAAAGACCTATGTTTCAAAATATATGTTCCCTCTCGCAAAGGTAACAAGCTGTATGGTTGACTATGTGCTGTCGCTTGGCGCACTGCTGATAGTTCTAATCTTCACAGGCTCGCCTTTCTACTGGACGATGCTTTTATTCCCTCTTATAACGCTGGAAGCGTATATATTCGCCTGCGGAATGGGATTCTTCCTCGCTCAGATGCACGTTTTCTTCCGTGACACAAGATATATATACAACGCCTTCACAACAATGTGGATGTATGCGTCGGCTATATTCTATCCTGTTGATATTCTCCCCAACTGGATGCGTCTGCTGGTAGAAAACTTCAACCCGCTATATATCTATATAAAACAATTCAGAGATATTGCTTACAGCGGCTGTATCTCCGATATGAAAACGATAATACTCGGTGTAGCCTATGCCGCACTGTTCTTCGTACTTGGTACTGTTATTTTCAGAGATAAACAGGACAAGTTCATTCTGTACATCTGACGGAGGTATCGGTATGGAAGATTATATAATTGACGTAAACAATGTGACCGTCCGCTTCAACAAAGCGAATATGAAGGTCGATAACCTTAAGGAATATGTGGTAAGACTGCTGCGCCGTGAGCTTATGTTCCAGGAATTCATCGCACTCAAGGACGTTGACCTGCACATAAAGAAGGGCGAAGCGTGGGGACTTGTCGGCACAAACGGAGCGGGAAAATCAACGCTCTTAAAGGTAATAAGCCGCATACTCAAGCCCTACAAGGGTACGGTAGACGTAAAAGGCTCGGTTGCCGCTCTTATTGAACTTGGCGCAGGTATCGACCCGAATATGTCTGCCCGTGAGAATATATTCCTCAACGGCACACTGCTGGGATATAAAAAGGACTTTATACAGGAAAAGTTCGATGAAATAGTCGAATTCTCCGAGCTTCAGGACTTCCTTGATTCGCCCGTAAAGAATTTCTCATCGGGTATGAAAGCAAGGCTCGGCTTCTCGATAGCGACTTCGGTACAGCCCGATATACTTATCGCAGACGAAATTCTCTCGGTAGGCGATGTCCGCTTCAAGAAGAAATGCTCGGAGCGTATGCAGAATATGCTGTCAAACGGCACTACTCTGCTGTATGTTTCACACAATATGAAGTCTATCGAACAGCTTTGTGACAAGGCGCTGTGGCTCGACCACGGAGTACCCGTAATGCAGGGCACTGCAAAAGAAGTATGTGCCGCATATAACAAGAAAATGGGTGTCTGACCGCCGACCTTTACCGGCTGCCGCAGGAGCTTAGAAGACTCTTGCGACAGCTTTTTTTGCGACCGGTTTATCCGGCATTATCAAAACGCAAATATTACCGTAAAATCACAGGCATTTAACCTGCTTTATTGTGCATTACTACTAATGCGTAAAACGGCTTAAATTCTTGACAAACAGCCGCTTTCGTTGTATAATAATATGAGTTTGCTTTACGCTTTGAATAAAATTTCTTTACAGAAATTTTTATCTTTATTTTTTCTTTATCCGATTCAATGCGTATCCGTTTTTACGGCTAATAATTATCACGGTGGTGAAAACTTGGAAGAACAGCTTTCAGAAAAAGAACTTGCCGACCTTAAAGCAAAAGAACTTGACATACTCGTAAAATTCGACAGGATGTGCAAGGAGAACAATTTACGCTATTTTATTACAGCGGGAACGCTTCTCGGTGCGGTAAGGCACAAGGGCTTTATCCCGTGGGACGATGATATTGACGTTGTAATGCTCAGAAAGGATTTCAAAAAGCTGAACGGCGTATGCAAAAAAGCATTACCCGAAGGACTTTTTCTGCAGGACAAGAAGAATGACAAGGGTTACCCGTTCCACTTTGACAAGATAAGGCTTGACAACACTGAGGTCATCGACCCATTCCTTGAAGGCGTAAATATGCACAAGGGTATTTATATAGATGTTTTCCCTGTGGACAAGTGTCCCAAAAACAATAAACTGGCACAATTCATGTTCAAATGGGTAAGCACGACATCTTATGCGCTTATAGCAAAGCAGAACAAGGATTTTGACTTTGACTATACCAAAAAGTCAGCCCGTATGCTTTATCACTTTATGATAAAGATGCCGAGAGGCTTTGTTATTGCGATGCGTGACTTTGTTGTCGGTATTTTCAATGTATTCTGTTCTGGCAAAAAGCTGTGTACCGTAAGCGGTGCGCACGGCTTCCCCAGAGAAACATATAAAAGCGAATGGTTTGAGGAGAAGATAATGCTCCCGTTTGAGAGCGGCGAATATCCCGCACCCAAAGGGTATGACGATCTTCTTACCAATATGTACGGAGACTATATGAAGCCGCCGGAAGATGATGAAAAAAGCGGTCACTTCACAAGCGTTGAAAGTGACAAATAAGTATCAGAATAAGGATCTATATGAAAGGACAAAAAGAATGAAAAGAGTAATTACTTACGGAACATTTGACCTGCTCCACTACGGTCACATTGAGCTTCTCAAAAGAGCAAAGGCACTCGGAGATTATCTTATCGTAGTGCTTTCAACAGACGAATTCAACTGGAACGAAAAGCAGAAGAAGTGCTATTTCAGCTACGAGATAAGAAAGCAGCTTCTTGAAGCTATCCGCTACGTTGATCTGGTTATCCCCGAAACCTGCTGGGATCAGAAGATAAGCGACGTAAAGGAATACCACGTTGACACATTCGTAATGGGTGACGACTGGAAGGGAAAGTTTGATTTTCTCAAGGAATACTGCGAGGTAGTTTATCTGCCCAGAACACCCGAAATTTCAACTACGCAGATAAAGCACGACCTTAGCGACAAGTAATATAAAGATAAACAGACAGTCGCATGATTTCACGGAGGAACTAAAATGAGCAACCCCTTTACCTACGCCAATAAGGTACGCAAAAAATTCAAGGATCCTTACTGGGTAGCGAAAAACAAGTATATAACCTATTATGAGCAGTTACCGATAGACGAAAAAGTGATACTGCTTGAATCGCAGACCGCTACAAAGATCAGCGGTAACCTGTTCTATATTCTGAAATATCTTTTGACAGATGAAAAATACGCCGGATATACGGTTTACCTTTCATCTTGGGGAAGATATGTAAAAAGCATAACGGCTATTCTTGAACACTACGGATTCGAAAACGTAAACATTGTTGTTTATGCTTCCGATGATTATATGCGTCTGCTTGCAAGCGCAAAATATCTGATAAACGACGCTACCTTCCCTAACTACTGGATAAAGAAAGAGGGACAGGTATATATAAACACATGGCACGGCACACCGCTCAAAGCCATGGGACGCAAGGTGCATAACGATGTATTCTTCGGAAACGTTCAGAAGAACCTTGTAAATGCAGACTATCTGCTTTACCCCAACATCTTTACGAAAGACGTAATGATAAGGGACTATATGCTTGAGAATATTTCTTCAAATTCCTATATACTCTGCGGTTATCCGAGAAACACAGTATTCTTCGACAGGGACGCAGAGAAAAAGATAAGAGAAGAACTTGAAATCACCGACAAGAAGATATACGCATATATGCCGACATGGAGAGGTACAGTTGACAAGGTCGGCGTATCGAAAAACGATGCATATCTTATGTATTACCTTTGCGAGCTTGACAAAAGACTTACCGATGATGAGATATTCTATATCAACATCCACCCTATGGCAATGCACGCCAAGAATACGGCGGAAGTCAGCAAACTAAAGCATATAAAGAACTTCCCTGCAGAGTATGAAACATACGACTTTTTAAATATCGCAGACGTTCTTGTTACAGACTATTCAAGCGTATTCTTCGATTACGCCTGCACACGCAAAAAAGTGGTGCTTTTCCCGTATGATAAAGACGAATATCTCTGTGACAGAGGTATGTACATGGATATGGACGACCTGCCCTTCCCCCAGGTATTTGACCTTGACGCTCTTGTAGACGAGCTGAGAAGCGAAAAAAACTATGACGATGCAGAGTTCGTAAAGACATACTGCACATGGGACAGCAGTAACGCTACTGCACAGCTTTGCGACAGAACAATACTCGGTATAGATACAGGACTTACAGTAGCGCCCGTTCCGAACAACAGCAAGGAAAACGTGCTGATATATGCCGGCAACCTTGACAAGAACGGTATAACCACGTCGCTCAGATCCCTTATGAAAAATATTGACCTTGACAAGCGAAACTACTATATTTCATTCTGTCAGGGAAAAGCAAAAAGACACGGCGAACAGCTTGCAACATTCAGTGATAAGGTAAACTTCTTCGCAGTAGCGGAATACTTCAACCTTACAGCCACAAACAAGACCGTAAACAAGCTGTACAAGGAACACCTTGTTTCTACGAATCAGTATATCAAATCGCTCGGAAAGCGTATCGAACAGAACTTCCTGCGTTCATACGGCAATGCAAAGTTTGACAGGGTTATTCAGTTCTGCGGATATGAGGACGAGATGATTCTGCTCTACAGTCAGTTCAAAGGTCAAAAGACGATATGGGTGCATAATGATATGCTCGCCGAAATCAAGACAAGAAGCAACCAGAGAAAAGACCTTCTTGAATATGCTTACCACACTTATGACAACGTTGTTGCGGTAACCGATGATATTGTCGCACCTACTCAGATACTTGCAGGTAAGGACAAGAAGATCAACATAGTAAAAAACACTATCGACTACAAGACGATTCTTGCAAACAGCGAACAGCCTATAGCCCTTGACCCCACCACAAAATGTTCTGTAGAGCCTGAAAAGTTCTATGAGATAATGCAATCGGACGCAAAGAAATTCATAAATGTCGGTCGTTATTCGCCCGAAAAGGGTCACGACAGACTTATAGACGCTTTCTATAAGCTCTGGCAGAAGGATAACAGCATATATCTTATAATAATGGGCGGCAACTCAAGAGCAAAAAAGTACGAAGAGCTTATTGAAAAAGTAAACGAAATGGGTCTTTCCGAAAATGTAATTCTTCTGCTTTCGGTAAGCAACCCTTATCCTATAATCAAGGCGTGCGACGGATTTATATTAAGCTCGCTGTATGAAGGCTTCGGTCTTGTACTTGCAGAAGCGGATATCCTCGGTATTCCGATAGTATCGACCGATATTACGGGTCCGAGAACATTCATGAAGAAATACGGCGGTACTCTTATAGAGAATTCCGACGAGGGTGTATACAAGGGATTACAGATGTTGTACAACGGTGAAATCAAGCCGATAAACGTTGACTATGAAGCATACAACCGTGAATGCGTAGCAGAGTTTGAAAAGCTGTTTGAATAATTTAATAATTTACCGATAATAAAACAGGGAGCATTTCACTTGGAAACGCTCCCCGTTTTTCTTATTCATTCACCTCGAACTTATACCCTACTCCCCATATAAGCCTTATACTCCATTTTGAAGATAGGCCGTCAAGTTTGGATTTCAGCAGGCTGACCGATTCTTCGACCAGTGCGTCACTGCCCTTTGCGTCAGGACCGAATACTTCATAGGCAAGCTGTTCCTTACTGAACACACGGTTCGGATTTGCTATAAACGAGCGGAGTATCTCAAGCTCGTTAAGCCCCAGCGGATACTCCTTGTTGCCTACCTTCGCACAGTTATGTTCATTATCAATCGACAGCGTGTCACACTCGCCACGCATCTTCCCGTCATATTTATCGAATACCTCCGACAGCTGTCCTATATCAAGCGGTAGCGATAAAGTATGCTCGCCTCCGTCATTCTTCAGCGTATATATATCAGCCATAAGAGAGGTATGGCGGCATTCCTGCTCTGCATCAAGATAGCAGCCGCCGAGTATTATAATATCGGGGTGAAGAATAAGACATTCACGCACAACGTGCTGTGTATCCTCGCTTATATCACATATCGTTTTTACCGTAAAGCCCTCTTTTTCGGCATAGTTCTCAATAAAATCACATATATGCTCGTTGTCACAGGCTATTATAATCTTCTTTGACATTTCAGTGCCTCCGTAAAGTACACAATATTAAATATTAAAGCGATAAATCCTTATCGCCCCAGCTTGTAGAAAAAGGCTGTTTTTGAAACAAACTTCTAACTTACTATCCCTATCCCCCTGCCCCCTTTCCCCGGGAAAGGGGGATTTTACTGGGGCTACCGCCCCTAGTCCCTGTCGGGGGCTCCGCCCCTGCGACCCCTTTTTTATCAACGAAAGAGGTTTTTCGACAGTCTAAAGCGATAAATCCTTATCACCCTGTTTCTATTTATATTATACAGCCCCTCACGCCTTTTTTCAACACCTTTTTCAAAAATTCCGTCAAATTTATGTGTAAATCTGCATAAATAATTATCAATCTGCTGAACGACTTTTATATCAATGTAACAAAATTATCACTTTTCACATTTTACCCCTTGATTTTTATGCGTAAAGTGATTACAATAATAATCAGCGGTTAGCACTCATAATGCAAGAGTGCTAACAACTTGGAAATCAAAAGCACCGTCACAGTTAAAAAAGTGACAGCAAATATAACAAGGAGGTCATTCAAAATGACGATCAAACCGTTATCGGACAGAGTAGTTATCAAGATGCTCGAAGCAGAAGAAACAACAAAGGGCGGTATAATTCTTACAAGTGCCGCACAGGAAAAGCCCCAGGTAGCAGAAGTTGTAGCGGTAGGCCCCGGCAAGACAGTTGACGGAAAGCTCGTTCCCGTACAGCTTAAAGTCGGCGACAAGGTTCTTATGAGCAAATACTCAGGAACAGAAGTCAAGGTTGACGGCGAAGAATACACAATACTCCGTGAGGAAGACATCCTCGCAGTTGTAGAATAATTGAAAGTGAGGAACATTCACAATGGCTAAACAGATTATATACGGTGAAGAAGCCCGCAAGGCTTTACAGGCAGGTATCGACCAGCTTGCAAACACAGTAAAGATTACACTCGGCCCTAAGGGCAGAAACGTAGTGCTTGACAAGAAGTTCGGCGCTCCGCTGATTACAAACGACGGTGTTACTATCGCCAAGGAAATTGAGCTTGACGATCCTTTCGAAAACATGGGCGCTCAGCTTGTTAAGGAAGTTTCCACAAAGACAAACGATGCCGCAGGCGACGGTACAACAACAGCTACTCTGCTCGCTCAGGCTCTTATCAGAGAGGGTATGAAGAACATTGCCGCAGGCGCTAACCCTATGGATGTTAAGCGTGGTATCTCAAAGGCAGTTGACTCGGCAGTAGCAGAGATAAAGAAGAATTCAAAGGCTATCGAGAACAGCGATGGCATTGCCCGTGTAGCTACAGTTTCATCCGGTGATGAAACAGTAGGTAAGCTGATTGCAGAGGCTATGGAAAAGGTTACAACAGACGGTGTTGTTACTCTTGAAGAAGGCAAGACAGCAGAAACATACAGCGAAGTCGTTGAAGGTATGCAGTTCGACAGAGGCTACATTTCACCTTACTTTGCAACAGATACAGATAAGATGACAGCTAACCTTGATGACGCTTACATCCTTATCACAGACAAGAAGATAAGCAACATTCAGGACGTTCTGCCCTTACTCGAACAGGTCGTACAGGCAGGTAAGAAGCTGCTTATCATCGCTGAGGACATCGAGGGCGAGGCTCTTACAACACTTATCCTCAACAAGCTGCGTGGTACATTCGTATGCGTAGGTGTAAAGGCTCCCGGCTTTGGCGACAGACGTAAGGAAATGTTACAGGATATCGCAATTCTTACAGGCGGTACTGTTATCACATCAGAACTCGGTCTTGAGCTTAAGGATACAACTATCGACCAGCTCGGCCGTGCTAAGAGCGTAACAGTTTCGAAGGAAAACACAACGATTGTAAACGGCGCAGGTTCAACAGAGCAGATTCAGGCAAGAATCGCTCAGATAAGAGCCGCTATCGAAAACACAACAAGCGAATTTGACAAGGAAAAACTTCAGGAAAGACTTGCAAAGCTTGCTGGCGGTGTTGCTGTTATCAAGGTCGGTGCCGCTACAGAAATCGAAATGAAGGAAAAGAAGCTCCGTATCGAAGACGCTCTTGCAGCCGCTAAGGCAGGCGCAGAGGAAGGTATCGTAGCAGGCGGCGGTACAGCGCTTATCAATGCTATGCCCGCTGTAGAAGCTCTTATCGCAACACTTGAGGGTGACGAAAAGACAGGTGCTAAGATAGTTCTCCGTGCTCTTGAAGAGCCTGTTCGTCAGATTGCCGCTAACGCAGGTCTTGAAGGCTCTGTCATCATCGACACTATCCGCCGTGAAGGCAAGGTAGGCTACGGCTTTGACGCTCAGAACGAAGTATACGGTGATATGATCGCCGCAGGTATCGTAGATCCTGCAAAGGTAACACGTTCAGCTTTACAGAACGCCGCTTCAGTTGCAGCTATGGTTCTTACAACAGAGAGCCTTGTTGCCGACAAGAAGGAAGAAAATCCTGCTCCCGCAATGCCCGCAGGCGGCATGGGCGGTATGGGCGGAATGTATTAATTCCGAGCACAACAGAATAAGATCAGCCCGGTACGGATTTTTCCGTACCGGGCTTTCTGTCGTTTATTTATATATTCTCACAATTCATAAAGATTTGAGCAATTAAAGCTGTCTTCTGTGCCGAATTTTGCAATTGTGGACTTTACCTTGCATCTGAGACCGTCATCGGTTTTCACATAACGGTAAGCACAAAACTTATAATCAATAATTTCTTTGAAAGTAATTTCATCGTATACCGGGTTAGCGGCTATACAAATTATGCTGTCGTCATTATCACCGTCATATATCAGTAATAATTTTGCTTGTAAAGGATCAATCGATCTTGCGTCGCTGCCTCTTTCACCGAGCCTGTCACTTGTAACACACAGCTTTCCGTCAACCTCAGCATAATACTCCGGTATGAATGAAGTAAAGTTGTCATAATCAAAGCCTGTATAAAGCTCGCAAGCCTTGTCGTAAAAGCCTTTCATATCGGTAAAGCCGAAATAATCAGGATTTGTGGGATAGTATTTACCATCAATCAGATAGTTCTTTTCAAATTCTTCAAAATCCTTTGAGTTAGATATCTTATCGGCATCTTTTATTGCAAAATAACCGCTCGGAAAATCAACTATGTTGGAGAATTTCCACTGCTTTACTATGCGTTCGCTGATTTCATCTCCTATGCTCTCGTCCTTGCAGAGCCTTAAACTGTCAAAGTCATTTTTAAAGGAAATAGTCTTATCGTCATAAGAAACATCTCCGAACTGCTCCCAGAAGCTTTTATCCTGATACATCTGAGGTTCAAAGACCTTTGGAGCTTCATTTTCGGAAGACGTTTCACTTTGGCTCACATCTCCGGGATTCTCAGTTTCTGACGGAGTTTCAACCTTACTTTCGGTTGTTGTTTCAGGAGCAGATGATGTAACTAATGAAGCAGAGGTATCCTGCGATGAAACCGGTTGGGAGGCGTTATTGCTGGCACAGCCGCTGAGCAAAGAAACAAGAATTAAAGTGCATATCAAAGTTGTTTTTTTCATAGAATCACTCCTTAATATTGATAAATTGTATGCCGGTGGATTTCTTTCTCTTTCAGTATATCATGCTTTAAGAAAAAAACAATGGCAATTCTTCACTTTTGTATAAAAAATCAAAACGTTATAGCAAATTTCGTATAATATGTACATATAATTCAGAAACCGATTTTCATTATCTCTTAAGCCCACTGCCGTAATTTCGTTTTACACATTTTTATATTGACATTCGCACTTTTAAGCGGTATACTATTAAAGTACGCATAAATTTATTTTAGCTTTTTAAAAAGGAATTTGAGCATGATATACAAAAACCCCGTGCTGAAAGGCTTCTACCCCGACCCCTCCGTCTGTTTTGCAAACGGAAAATATTATCTTGTAACAAGCACCTTTCAGTATTTCCCCGGTGTTGCGCTCTTTGAGAGCGACAATCTTGTAAACTGGAAGCAGATAGGCTACGGCTTTGACGCTCAGAACGAAGTATACGGTGATATGATTGCCGCAGGTATCGTAGATCCCGCAAAGGTAACACGTTCAGCTTTACAGAACGCCGCTTCAGTTGCAGCTATGGTTCTTACAACAGAGAGCCTTGTTGCCGACAAGAAGGAAGAAAATCCTGCTCCCGCAATGCCCGCAGGCGGCATGGGCGGTATGGGCGGAATGTATTAATTCCGAACACAACAGAATAAGATCAGCCCGGTACGGATTTTTCCGTACCGGGCTTTCTGTTTGTTTATAGCTTATAATAGTTATACGCAGTTATTTGCCGCCTTTACCGAATGCCTTGCTCCAGTCAACGTTACGGACGATTCTGTAACCGCTGTCGGTTTTAGTAAGGTCGGCGGAGAAAACCATATAACAGCTTGTACCGGGTGTCTGAGAATTAAGCACCATATAAGCCAATTTTACGTTATCACCGTCTTTATAGGCTTTGGCACAATCATAAAGGCATTCACGCTGTGATAAACTTTCTAAAGCCGGACCGTGCAATCCCGTCTCATTGCACCTGCCGATTGAAATTCCTTTCACGCAGAATTTACCGTCCTGATATGTGAATGTGTCAAAGTCCTTTTCAAACTGTTCAAATGTCGTAATATCGGAATATACCGACTTTTCCGATTCATAAAATTCCTTCATAGACGTAAACGCAGTCGGCTGTGCCGAACTTTCAAACCACTTATCGTAATCGTCTTTTGGGACAGCGGTTATATCCGGCATATCCTTTATCTTGTTACCTGCATTGTAAAGCTCGGTTTCAAGCTTACCACACTTTTCAAGAATATCGGCAACCTCTTTTTGCACCTGCTCATCGTCAATGATTTTATCACCGAGCGCCTCACTGAACATTTTGTCAATTGTGGTTTTGCCGGGCGTCTTATATTCACTGCCGTAGTCGTAGATAAATGACGCTATATCACGTTTGCTTTCCTCTGCAGAACTGTCCACCACGCCTATTGCAGTAAATTTTTCGTCTTCATAAGCGGAAGTGGATTCTTCAGGCACAGAGGTTTCGGGAGTTGTGATGCTTTCGGTTGTTGATTCCGATGCAGATGATGTAACAGAGGTATCCTGCGATGAAACAGGTTGGGAGGCGTTATTGCCGGCACAGCCGCTGAGCAGAGAAACAAGAATTAAAGTGCATATCAAAGTTGTTTTTTTCATAGAATCACTCCTTTTGAATTAGCTAATTTGAAAATCGGCAGAATTCTGATTAATGTAATCAATAGTTACCATTTATTTAATTAAAATGTACCTTTATTTATATCATAGCAAATTATTGTAATTTGTCAACGGCTTTCTAATAAATTTGCACATAATCAACAAATAATAAATACTTTTTTGTGTATTTATACACTTTTGTTCGAATGCACAGGCAAGTTACATATATCACGTTCTTAGAAAGCTAATACATGACCGCTTTATTAGCTTTTTACTTGACATTCGCACTTTTAAGCGGTATACTATTAAAGTACGCATAAATTTATTTTAGCTTTTTAAAAAGGAATTTGAGCATGATATACAAAAACCCCGTGCTGAAAGGCTTCTACCCCGACCCCTCCGTCTGTTTTGCAAACGGAAAATATTACCTGGTAACAAGCACCTTTCAGTATTTCCCCGGTGTTGCGCTCTTTGAGAGCGATAACCTTGTAAACTGGAAGCAGATAGGCTATGTGCTGACACGTCCCGAACAGGTAATGCTTGACAAGATACCTGCGTCGGGCGGCGTATTTGCTCCCACTATCCGCTATAACAACGGCAGGTTCTATATGGTGACTACAAACGACACCACCCACAGAAACTTCTATGTTTATACCGATGACATCTACGGTGAATGGTCAGACCCTATCGAAGTCGATCAGGGCGGCATCGACCCGTCGCTGTACTTTGAGGACGGCAGAACATTCTTCATAAGCAACGGGCAGGACGACTACAGCGAGAGCGGCGTTGTACAGTGCGAGATTGACATTGCAACAGGTAAGAAGCTCTCCCACAGCAAGTCTATCTGGAAAGGTTCGGGCGGACGTTATCTTGAAAGCCCCCACGTTTATAAAATAAACGGAAGATATTATCTTATGGCGGCTGAGGGCGGCACAGAATACGGTCATATGGTGACATATGCCGTATCGGACGATATATGGGGCGAGTATGTCACAGGCGACAACAACCCCATACTCACTAACCGCAACAAAGCGCCGTACATAATACAGGGTATCGGTCACGGAGATCTGATACAGGACAAGAACGGCGACTGGCATATATTAAGTCTCGGCTTTAGACAGATGGGCATATGGATGCCCTTCCACAGCCTCGGCAGAGAGGTTTTCCTCTCCCCTGCACACTTTGACGAAAACGGCAGGCTGTTCGCAGGTCTTGACGGCACAACAGACGCACAGTATGAAATTAAGGGCGAATTTACTCAGGATAAGCTGCCCGTGTTCACATTCGGCAATACAGATCCTTCGGTTGACTGGTGTTATCTGCGTAAGTACCACCCCGAAAACTATAAGCTGTCGGCGGACAAGTACGAGCTTTGCGGCACCGATCTGACCCTTGACGATGCAGATTCACCTACTTTTATCGCAATGCGTCAGCGTGACTTTGATATGGAGCTTTGTGTCAACGTAAACCTTTGCGGCAACGGCAACGGCGAGGGCGGTGTCACAATGTATATGTGCGAGAACGAGCATTACGATATTGCACTTAAAAAGACGGCGGACGGCACTTTTGCAATACTGAAGCTCAACATCGGCGGAATAAAGCACGAGCAGAACAGAGTTGCGGTAAATGCCGACAACGCAACGCTTATCGTCAGAGCCGACCATTATAATTACAATTTCTTCGTGAAATGCGGCGACACCGAAACACATCTCGGAAGCGGTCAGGTGAAATATCTGACAAGCGAGGTTTCGGGCGGATTCACGGGAACAATGACAGGATTATACGCTGTAGGAGGTACGGCACAGTTCACAGGTTTCAGCTGTGCATACACCGAGAGCGAAGAATAAAAAAGAGGGTTATAATATGAGTTTTTTCCAGAAAGATATTGAAACTATGCCGAGAGCCGAGCTTGAAAAGCTCCAGCTTGAAAAACTGAAGCACATAACAAAATACTGTTATGACAATGTTCCGCTGTACAAGAGAAAATTTGACGAGGCAGGCTTTGATTGCACCAAGATAAAGGCACTGTCGGACATACAGTACATACCGTATACCACTAAGACGGATTTCCGTGACAACTATCCTTTCGGTATGTTCGCAACTCCGCTCAAAAACGTTACACGTCTGCACGCTTCATCGGGTACAACAGGCAAGCCCACCGTTGTAGGCTACACAAAGAACGACCTTGATATGTGGTCTGACTGCGTAGCAAGACTTGTTACAGCCGCAGGCGCTACAGATGAAGACATAGTACAGATTGCATTCGGCTACGGACTTTTCACTGGTGCGCTCGGTCTGCATTACGGCCTTGAAAAGATAGGCGCTACAGTAGTTCCCTGCTCATCGGGCAACACTGAAAAGCAGGTTATGCTGATGAAGGACTTCGGCACAACGGCGCTTGTCGCTACGCCCTCATACGCTATGAGAATAGGCGAGGTCGCAGAAGAAATGGGTATCGGCAGAGATGAGCTCAAGCTGAGGCTCGGTCTGTTCGGCTCAGAGGGATGCACTCCCGAAATGAGAGCGCAGATAGAAGATTATCTGCATCTGCTTGCAACCGACAACTACGGCATGAGCGAGCTTATGGGACCCGGTGTTTCGGGCGAATGTTCACTGCGTTGCGGTATGCACTTCAACGAGGATCACTTCCTCCCCGAAATTATCAACCCCGAAACAGGCGAGGTTCTCCCCGAAGGTTCAAAGGGCGAACTTGTTATAACAACACTTTCAAAGGAGGCAATCCCTGTTCTGCGTTATCGCACAAAGGATATTACTTCTATCACTTACGAAAAGTGCGAATGCGGAAGAACTCACGCCCGTATGAGCAAGCCCTCCGGCAGAAGCGACGATATGCTGAAGATCAGAGGCGTAAACGTATTCCCCTCACAGATTGAAAGCGTTATAATGACAATCCCGCAGATTGCTCCCCACTATCAGCTTGTTGTAACCCGTGAGGGAAGCAGTGACAGACTGGAGGTCAAGTGCGAGCTTGTTGACGGAAGCGTGCTTGAAAGCCTTGAATCGCTGTCCAACTTACAGAAAAATATCCGTCACAATCTTAAGACGGTTCTCGGCATTGATACAAAGGTCACGCTTGTTGAGCCCAAGACAATTGAACGTTTTGAGGGCAAGGCAAAGCGTGTAATCGACCTTCGCAACAAGTAATATGAAGCTGAAATATGATGAAGCGGATATGCACGCACAGCTTGTAAAGGTGCTGTATCCCGATGAAACCGCAATGTTCCCCGTGTACTGCGTATATAATGATAAATCCTTTATGGGAAGCGCTATGGAATACGGCTATTTAGCTGTTACCGACAAGGGCAGACTGCTGATGATACGCTATGATTTTATAGGCGACGGCAACTGCGGTTCGTGTCCGCTCACCGCTATAAAGAGGCTTAAGATAAAGAAGCTGCTTATCGGTCAGTACAAGCTTGAATTTACACTTATAACGGACGGTAAGGATTTCAGGACGACAGTACAGGTAGCACCGAAAATGGCTTTCGGTGCATTCCCCCATCAATACGCAAATTTAAATATGCTGCTTGACGCACTGCTTCCTTATGCAGAAAATTAAAGAAAAAGAACAGAAAGAAAATAGAAACTAAAATGTCACTCGAAAAAGTAAAGGAATATTTCAAGGCTTACGGCATAGAGGACAGAATAATTGAGCTGTCCGAGTCGAGCGCAACGGTCGAACTTGCCGCTCACGCACTTCACACCGAGCCTTGCAGGATAGCAAAGACCTTATAAAATGCAACATAAAAAAGCGGAACGTGAAACCCACGTTCCGCTTTATTTGTTATAATCAAACTGTCATATCCGATAAATCTTATTTCGCTGTTAAAGCTATAAGCATACAACAATAATTACTTATCTTTCAATCCAAGTAAAACGCAAACTGCGTGTTGCATTTCAGGTTTAGCCCGATAAGCGTTAATAATACTCCTTTCTTTTTCGCTGAATTCATCGGCAGTTACTTTTATGCCAAGAAGCGAACTCGGAGAAACGTTCAATGCAATGCATAATTCAGCAAGTATATCAGCATTCGGTCTGTTGATTCCCTGCTCCCAGTTTGAAACTCTGCTGTTAGTTACACCTATGATATTTCCCAACTCATGTTGACTTAGTCCACGTTTTTCTCTGAAAATACGTATACGTTCTCCTATTTCGTATTTCTTCTTATTCGATGTCATCAACTCACCACCTTTTAACTTTATTATACATAAAAAAACTCGAATAAGCAATAAAAAATCAAGAATTTCACGATACAGCTCTTGAATTTACAGAAATTCTGTGTTATAATATACACATATCAAGAATTTCTGTACTTTAGGAGTGTTCTATGAAAGTATATGAAAAGGTACGAGCCTACATAGACAAAATGCAATTTGAACAAGGATTTGTCGCAAAAAAATCCGGAATATCAAATTCAGATTTCAAAGCAATTATGAATGGTAAAAAAACAATGTACGCTGACGAACTATGTGCAATATGCATTGCGTTAAACGTCAGTCCCGAAATATTCATAGATAACGTTAAACCTGATTGCTCACATGAAAATAATGCAGAAATACTTAATATACATAAAACAATTTAATTGCTACAGAAAAGAGGAATTTATATGTATTGTGCCAAATGCGGTCAGTTGAATGACAACAATTATAAATTCTGCTATAAATGCGGAGCAAAAATAGGCGGCGATTCCGTCGATAATAACAACCAGAATGAAATTACCAATACTAACATAAACAATATGCCCGAGAATTGTAAATATTCCTTACAGTGTGATATAAACACAAAAATTGAAGTATACGAAGACTATATAATATTGCACCGTATGAAAGCCGGAGTTACAAAACTTTTGAGAAATGCATTTTCAGTAGGTGCAAATGAAGATATTATCCTGTTTAATACTCTTGACATAGATATTCAGTTTTTTCCCGATGGCAGAATCATGCTGACACTTAAAACAGGAAAAGAAACATTAAATTATCCGCTGACCAATGAAAACAGTCGGCTAGCACAAGAAATAGTCAATTACATTAATTCAGAAAAAGAAAACCTTGTTAATGCCTCCCCTGAATATCAAAACGAAAAATGGGATAACATAGTTGCTTCATCGCATGAATTTCATTTATGCGGTAAAATACTGAAAATAGATGAAAGCATGGATATTTACAACAGCTACAGAATAGCTTTCCGGGATTTAGCAGATAAGTATGCTGATTCAGCAGAAAAAGAATATAAAAAAAGAGTAAATGACTTAAATACGTATCTTAAGTTCCTTCCCGATATATATTACAAATATCTTGATGCAATGGCTACAAAAGCAATGGATATTCTTGTTGCGGAAGGAATATGGTCAGTTACAAAAGAGTCATTTATAAAAAGCCATTCAGAAAATTTTCATCTTGTCGTTGATTATGTTAACGCTTCTCTTGAAAGTGTGAAAAAAACAGTTACAAATAACGCAAAAACTATCTCAAGTTTTACCAGTCTGATACCTAATATTTCCGGCATTTATGGCTTTGGAGTAAAGAATACTGTTGATAACGCTTTGAAAGCACAAGCTTATAATGTCGTGCGTGACCTTGCTGAAGAAAGTTTGATAAATAATGCAAGCAGATTAAACCAAGCACAAAAAGCTGAGCTGTACAATAGGATTAATACATATAATCTGTTTGATTTCGTATTCTGCGATTACTGGAACGTATTTTTAACATTAGTATGTATTTTAATTGCAAACGGTCATACTATATGGTTGCCGACAGACGATAAAGCCATTACAACAGCAAAAAATATCTTCATGAATTTATCAAATCCCAATTTTCCTAAAGACAAACGTCTTGATGTATTTCTTGAAATTTTGCATACTAGTCCATATAAAACCGAGTACATGAAGTATATGATAGCAGAATATGGTGAAACCGAAGAAACAACAGCTATAATAAATTATTTCGGATATACTGATTTTGATAACCCAAGAATAGCAAGATAAATATGATAAAGCGGAACGTGAAACCCACGTTCCGCTTCAGTTTGTAGAAAAAGTCTGTATTTATAAAAATAGAGCAAATTCTCTATCCCTATCCCCAAACCCCTTCCCCTCGGGAAGGGGCTGAGTGTGGGGCTGCCGCCCTCACCCCGCTTGGGGCTACGCCCCAAACCCCATTTTCAAAAATCATATAGGTTTATCGACAGTCTGAAGCGGAACGTGAAATCCACGTTCCGCTTTTCTGCATATTCTTTATAATCAAAGTATCGTAAACACCGTACCTGCGACAATAAGCACAAGCCCCGCAGAAGACATCGCCGTGAGCTTTTCCTTAAGGAATATCCTTGAGAACAGTACGACAGCAAGTATACTCAGCTTGTCGATTGGTACAACTACCGATGCGTCACCGATTTTCAGCGCGTAATAGTAGCACAGCCACGATGCCGCAGTAGATACGGCACTGAGTGCGATAAACACAAATGCCTTGCCGCCAAGCCCCGAAAAAACATTCTTCTTGCCCTTTGCCGCAACAACTATCCACGCCATAACAAGCACAACAGCCGTTCTTATGGCAGTGCCGAGATTTGAATTGACATTCTGTACGCCTATCTTTGCAAGAATCGAGGTCAGTGCGGCGAATATTGCGGACATCCACGCAAATATCATCCACCTGCCCGCCTTTGACCCTCTTTTTCCGGTATGTATGCTCATCATCAGCGTTCCGATGCCGATAAGTACCATCGCTATGATCTTATAAGCTGTTAGCTGTTCGCCGAGAAAAATAAACGACATCAGCATAGCGAGTACAGTCGAGGATTTGTCGATAGGTGCGACCCTGTTCACATCGCCCGTTTTCAGAGCCTTGAAATAGCACAGCCACGAGCCGCCCGTTGCACAGCCCGAAAGTATCAGGAACAACAGCGTCATTCCCGTTACATTAGGAAGATCGTGCCATTCCCCCGTTATCCACACGACCGCTATCGACAGCACAAGCACTATCGTTGTACGCAGTGCCGTTGCCGCATCGGAGTCAGCGTCACGCAATCCGCACTTGCACAGTATCGTTGTTATAGCCGCAAAGAATGCGGAAAGCAACGCTATAAGTATATACATCATAGATCAGAAGCTTCTCCTGCAATAATCTCTCGGTGTTACGCCCTTCATGCTCTTGAACACCTTTATAAAATAGCTGTAATCGTTGAATCCGCACTTCATCGCAATATCTATCAGCTTCTCATCGGTACTTGCGATAAGTTCACAGGCAGATTCAATACGGAAATAATTGAGATATTCAACAGGTGTCTTGCCCGTATATTCCTTGAACGCACGGCAGAAATAATTCCTGTTCATTCCGCACTCGTTCGCAAGTTCCTCAAGCGTTATGTTCTTACGGTAATTCTGCTCGATATAGCTTATAACATTCTTGAAACGGCGTACCTTCTTTATATCGCTCGCCGCTGTTTCTCCGCTCTGATAATGCTCCTGCCTTGCCACAATGTGACCGAGCATACACAAAAGCCGTCCGGGTACGGTAAATTCATATCCCGGCTCTTTTTCAAGCATTGCGTCTATAACCGCCTTTGCGTCCTTTGCAGGCTCGCTGTCGGCGGAAAAGAAGGTGATAAACCGTCTTTCGTGGTTGATTATCGGCTGAAGATGCAATGTGCATATCTGACTTGATTTAAGCAAAGCCGCCATATCAAACACAAGACAGTCATATCTGCAGTTGTCCTTCGGCGTACCGCCGTGCATACTTCCGCCTATTATCAGCGAACAGCAGCCTGCGTCTATCCTGTGTGTATGACCGTCAAGAAAAAGCTCGAAATATCCGCTCCTGACATAGATAATCTCGCACTCGTTATGCCAATGCGGTATCATATTATAACGGGGAAAATTCTCTGTCACTCTGTAGCAGGCATACGGAAATTCCCTTGTGCCATGCTCACGTTTTTCTCGGTATTCAATGTATTTCATATTACGTCCTTTGGCTAAGTTGTCAAAATCGTCATATTGTTAATAGGAGCAAAGTTTAATATCATGAAAAACTACTCCAAAATACAAATCATCAAAGAGTTTATATAATTTTCGGTGAGTGGGGTTTGGGGCGTAGCCCCAAGACAGGTCGCAGGGGCGTCAGCCCCCGTATTCTCCCCCGGCACTGATGCCGGGCGTGTATGCACAAAGGCTCTGCACGATGCAGAGCCAACAAAGCATACACAGCCTTTCACCGTGGAAATGGGGAGGCGGCAAGGACGCCGAAAAAAGGGCACACAAGGCTTTGCACGATGCAAAGCAAGAAAAGTGCCCTAATGGGGATAGGGATAAAGAATTTTTGACTATTTTTAATAAAATGTACTCTTTCGACAATTTGTATTTAAAGTAATTATATCATTTTTCCACCATATTGTAAAGCAACCCCAAAACAAAATATCAATATAGTGCAACTAATCGTCACAATGCACTAACACAGCCCGTTTTTTTGTGCAGATTGCGGATTTTTACTTTTCACAAAAATTTTTATTTTTAAAACGATTACAGCCCTTGCTAAAAAAATTCATTTAAGATATAATTATCATAGACGTTTCTGTAACGTTGTAATTTTTTCGCTACAGGAACAAAAACATTAGGAGGATTCTATGAAATTCGGTTATTTTGACGATAAGAACAGAGAGTATGTCATTACATCTCCCAAGACCCCTTATCCGTGGATAAACTATCTCGGCACACAGGGCTTTTTCTCGCTGATCTCTAACACAGCAGGCGGTTACTGCTTCTACAAGGACGCAAGACTGAGAAGAATTACACGTTACCGCTATAACAACGTTCCCGTTGATATGGGCGGACGTTACTTCTACATAAACGACGGCGGTCATGTATGGAACCCCGGCTGGTCGCCCGTTAAGACAACACTTGACAGCTACGAGTGCCGTCACGGTATGGGCTACACAATCATAAAAGGCTCATCAAACGGCGTTACAGCCACAGTTACATTCTTCGTTCCCCAGAACTTCAACGGAGAGATCCAGAAGGTTACAATCAAAAACGACAGCGATAAGGAAAAGAACTTAAAGCTGTTCAGCTTCCTTGAGTGGTGCCTCTGGGATGCAAACGACGATACAACAAACTTCCAGAGAAACTTCAACACAGGTGAGGTTGAAATTGACGGTTCTGTTATCTACCACAAGACCGAATATAAGGAAAGACGTGACCACTACGCATTCTACTCTGTAAATGCCGATATAAACGGTTACGATACCGACAGAGAGAGCTTCCTCGGCTTATACAACGGCTTTGACGCTCCTCAGACAGTATTTGCAGGCACACCCAATATGTCCGTTGCAGACGGCTGGTCACCCGTTGCTTCTCACTATATCGAAATCAAGCTCCAGCCCGGCGAAAGCAAGGATCTTGTATTCTGCCTGGGCTATGTTGAGAACAAGTTTGAAGAAAAGTTCGCTCCCGACCTTGACGAGAACAGCACGATTATAACAAGCGGCGACAGAAAGAAGAACATCGTAAACAAGGCTAAGGCTAAGGCTATGATGGCTATGTGCGATACAGCCGAAAAGGCTGACAAGCTCCTCGCAGAGCTTAAGGCTCACTGGAACAGCCTGCTCGGTCAGTACAGCGTTAATTCTCCCGATGAAAAGCTCAACAGAATGGTAAACATCTGGAACCAGTATCAGTGCATGGTTACATTCAATATGTCACGTTCCGCATCTTACTTTGAGAGCGGTATCGGCAGAGGTATGGGCTTCCGTGATTCCAACCAGGACTTACTCGGCTTCGTACACCAGATTCCCGCAAGAGCAAGAGAAAGACTTATCGACCTTGCCGCTACAATGCTTGAGGACGGCGGTGCTTACCACCAGTATCAGCCCCTCACAAAGATGGGTAACCACGAGCTTGGCTCCAACTTCAACGATGACCCGCTGTGGATGATTCTCGCAGTTGCGGCTTACATAAAGGAAACAGGCGATGTTTCTATCCTTGACGAGAAGGTTCCTTACGAGAACCGTGACGAGCTTGCAGACACAATGCTCGACCATATGAAGAGAGCGTTCTACCACGTTGTTAAGAAGGTTGGTCCTCACGGACTTCCTCTCAGCGGACGTGCCGACTGGAACGACTGCCTTAACCTCTCCTGCTTCTCAGACAAGCCCGGCGAGTCATTCCAGACATACAACAACAAGGAAATGTTCAAGGAGCCTCCTTACTACAGCAAGGTTGCAGAATCTGTAATGATTGCAGGTATGTTCTGTGCAATCGCTCCCGAGTACGTTGAAATGTGCAAGATGAAGGGTGACACAGCAGAAGCTGAAAAGGCTCAGGCTGAGATTGAAAAGATGAGAAAGAACACCCTTGAATACGGCTATGACGGCGAATGGTTCCTCCGTGCTTACGACCACTACGGCAAGAAGGTCGGCTCACACGAGTGCGAGGAAGGCAAGATATTCATCGAACCTCAGGGCTGGTGCGTTCTCGCAGGTCTTGGCAAGGACAAGGGCTACGATATTCAGACCCTTGACAGTGTAGACAAGTATCTTAACTCAAAGCACGGTCTTGTTCTTAACAACCCTGCGTTCACACACTACTACATCCAGTACGGCGAAATCTCCACATATCCCGGCGGTTACAAGGAAAACGCAGGTATCTTCTGCCACAACAACGCTTGGATAATCTGTGCTGAAGCCGCAGTAGGCAGAGGTGACAAGGCATTCGAATATTATTCAAAGATTGCTCCCGCATTCAGAGAGGATATTTCCGATCTGCACCGTACAGAGCCTTATGTATACGCTCAGATGATTGCAGGTAAGGACGCTAAGCGTCACGGCGAAGCTAAGAACAGCTGGCTCACAGGTACAGCCGCTTGGAACTTCGTTGCAGTATCTCAGTACATCTTAGGTATCAAGCCCGAATACAACGGTCTGAAGATTGATCCCTCAATTCCTCACGAGTGGGACGGATTCACAGCTTCAAGACTGTTCAGAGGCGCAACCTACGAGATTACTGTAAAGAACCCCGATCACGTTTGCCACGGCGTTAAGTCCGTTACAGTTGACGGCAAGGCTGTTGACAGCAATGTTATCCCCGTATTTGAAAACGGCACTCACAAGGTTGAGGTTGTTTTAGGTTAAGGGTTACAAGGTAATATAATAAATGCAAACTCCCCGCCGTGTTGGCGGGGAGTTTTTGTGTTGACAAGCGAGCGGATTTGTATTAAAATATCAGTAATAAATTCTTGAGGTGATACTATGAAAATTGACTATACCGCTCTCGGAAAACGCATAGCAAAGCGCAGAAAGGAACTCGGCTTGAAGCAGTACGAGGTCTGCGAGCTGATAGACGTAAACTATAAATATCTCTCGAATATCGAAACCGGCAGGAGCGCACCGAGCCTTGAGCTTATAATGAGCCTTTGCTCCGTGCTGAATACGACACCCGACTATTTCCTGCTCGGCACTGCTTCCGCAGAGCTTTATGACAATGACATTGCCTCAAAGATAACCCCAATGACAGATGAACACAAAAGGCTTATCAGCGGTATGATACAGCTTATCACCGAAATCGAAAACAACTGAATATAAAACGCCGCCCGTCTGACTATGCAAACGGGCGGTAACTTTTCTAAAAATTCTCATTTCAATACACATCTACTGATTTTCACAGAAAAATTCTCATTTCAGCATTTTTCTCAAATTTCTCAAAATAAATTCTCATTTCAGAATTTTTCTTTTCCGCTCTGAAATCTCTTATTTCTCCCAATTTCCGCATATTTAAGTTTACCGCTTTTGTCAGAATGTCAATAGACAAACCGCTTTTTTAATAGTATAATCATATTATAACATAAAACAAGTCGGTGTCAACCGACACGGCGGTACGCCGTCTTTTGCCTGTTGGCAAAAGTTTTTATGTTAAAATGTTCTCGGACAAGCGGTGAGCCGCAAGCCGTGCTTTTGCACGGCAAAATCCGCTATTGGCGGATTTTATGTCCGAGGTTATTATGGCAAGAAAAAATACACTTAAAAAGTGGGGTGTCAGTTTGAAGAATAAAGATAAAAAGGGAAAAGAGCAGATAAAGAAAACGAAGTTTTCCGATATAGACCTTTTTGAAGAGGGACATGAGGAAGAGCCGGACGAGCTTGATCTTATAGACGGGCTTATAAAAGATCCTGCCACAACGCAGGACAAGGAGCATAACGCATATCTGCGCCTTATGCACGAATACAAGGCAGAATACGCAAAACGTGAAAAATGTATCAAGGTCGGGATACTGCTCATTATCATCAGTGCAGTTGCATTTCTCGCCCTGATGTTCAGCCTTGACAGCAAAACATTCTTCTTGACGCTGTGGATAATCTTCATTATTTCGGGTATTGCGGTAATGACACGGATAGATTACCGTTGCTACAAGTACGAAAAGATACTCGGCATTAAAAACACCGACAAGGAAGACGACCTTGAAAAGATGAAGAACGATATCGACAAGACTATAAGCAACGCAAAAACTGAGCTTGAAAACGCAAAGGCTAACATAGAAACCACAATAGAATCGGCTAAAAAGGACATCAGCCGTCTTTCCGGAATGAAAACGAGGGAGCAGGAAAACAAATGAAGACAATATTCAGGATATTTTTAAGCGATATAAAAAAGATACGCACAAATCTTATGGCTTTTGCGGTAATGATAGGTATTTGTATACTGCCGGCGCTGTATGCGTGGTTCAACATTGCGGCAAACTGGGATCCGTACTCAAATACAGGCAATATCAAGATTGCGGTCGCAAACTGCGATAATGGCACTAAGCTTGCTTCAAAGGAAATCAACATCGGCAATCAGATAGTGGATAATCTTAAAAAGAACACGCAGATGTGCTGGACGTTCGTAGATAAGGAGCAGGCGGAAAACGGAGTAGTAACAGGCGAATATTATGCCAGCGTTGTTATCCCCGAAAATTTCAGTGAGAGCTTCACAAGCATACTTTCGGGCAAGCTGACACGTCCGCAGATAACCTACACGCTCAACGAAAAGAAAAACGCTATCGCTCCGAAAATCACCGACAAAGGCGCAGAGGCGATAAAAAATCAGGTAAACGAGAGCTTTATTGACACGATTACCACCGAGCTTGCAGGAATATTGAACTACACCTCCGAGCAGGGCAACAAGAAATTCACCGAGATAACAGACAATATAAAATCAGCCATAGGCGACGTTATCGACAATCTTTCCGCTTTCCAAAGTTCAATTTCGCTGATAAGCACAACACTTGACAGTGCAGATACAATGATTGCAAACACCAAAAAGTCTATCCCGGATCTTGAACAGCTTCTTGCTCAGTCAGGAACGCTTACCACATCGGCAAAGGATAGCATTACGGCAGTACAGGCGGTATCAACACAGATAACCGCCGCTACAGATACCGTCCTTAATTCAATCGACACGCTTTACAGCAATACGGAAAGCAGTATTTCGGGCATCACGGGTGAGATCGCCGCCGATGCCGACAAAGCCACCGAAAAGATAAGAGCAACAGCGGAGATAAACAGAAAAACAATTGATGCACTGAATAATATCCGCACCCATGTTGTAACAGTCGGTGAAAAACTCGGAATTGATGTCAGCATTATGACCGATGCAATCGACAGGAATATCGAAAAGCAGAACGCAATCATCGACATATTAAATAACGGTGCAGACACTGTCAGCGCAACAGGTCACGCCCCCGATAATTTTGAAAGTGATGTAAACAAGCTGATAACCGATTCAAAGAAAGAATTTGACGGCATAAAAACCACTTGGAACACTTCTGTCAAAACTGCTATGGATACCGCCGTAAATGAAGTGTTCAAGACGCTTGACGGAATTTCCGCACTGCTTTCTGACGCAGGAACATCTGTTCCGAATATCGAAACGGCTCTCACCGATGCTCAGAACTCGCTTGCAAGCCTTAAATCCTGCCTTACCGACCTCGATAAAATAATCGGCAACGCAAAGGATAAGCTCGCCGATATGCAGAAAAAGGTCATTGATATAAGCAACGATCAGGCGCTTATAGCTTTTATCGAAGAGGTTTCAAGTGACCCGTCATCTCTCGGCGAATTTATGAGCTCACCCGTTGAAATTAACACCGTCAAGGTTTATCCTGTAGAAAATTACGGCTCAGCCATGACGCCATTCTACACAATACTCGCTATCTGGGTAGGCTCGATCGTACTTGTCGCCGTACTGAAAGCAGAAATCAGCCGCCGTGACATCGAAAAGCTCGGCAGTAATGTAATACCGATACAGGCTTATTTCGGCAGATATATGATTTACCTTTTGGTATCAATAATTCAAGCGATAATAATCGCACTCGGCGACCTTTTATTCCTGAAAGTACAGTGTGAAGACCCGCTGTTGTTCATCATCGCCGCCGTTGTATCTTCTATTGTATTCTCACTGCTCATCTACTCGCTGACGATCACATTCAGCGTAATAGGAAAGGCTCTTGCGGTAATTATCCTTGTACTTCAGGTTGCCGGCTCGGGCGGTACATTCCCTCCCGAAGTTCTCCCCGAATTTTTCCGCAGCATTCTTCCCTATCTGCCCTTCAGATACAGCATCAACGCAATGCGTGAAGCGGTCGCAGGCGTATATGCGCAAAGCTATATAGAAGACCTGCTCTGCCTGCTGATTTATGTTGCGATAGCCCTCTTTATCGGCATAGTGCTGAGAAAACCGTGTATAAGAATAATGAAGTTCTTCAATAAACGTCTTGAAGATACCGATCTTATAATTTAACCGAACATAATAAAAGTACCCTCTTTGCCGTTTATCCGGTAGGGAGGGTACTTTATTCTGAAATTATTGTATACTTAAACTCACCACGGCTTTACCGTGCCTACAATATCGCTTATCTTCTCTATTTTCTGTTCGGCGAGGAACTTTTCCATTCCCTCGCATACCTTTATCGGCGCATAAGGATCGTTAAAGATAGCCGTACCCATCTGTACAGCAGATGCACCTGCCATCATCATCTCGATAGCGTCCTCAGCCGTTGCGATGCCTCCCATACCGATAACGGGTATCTTGACCGCATTTGCCACCTGCCATACCATTCTTACTGCAACAGGGAACACAGCAGGACCCGAAAGTCCGCCGACATTGTTGTGCAGGATAGGCCGTCTTGTTCTTATATCAATTCTCATACCGAGCAGAGTGTTTATCAGCGAAACGCTGTCTGCGCCCTCAGCCTCAACAGCCTTTGCGACTTCTGTGATATTCGTTACATTCGGAGTCAGCTTTACGATAACGGGCTTCTTTGTAGCATTTCTTACCGCTCTTGTAACGCTTGCCGCACCCTCGCAGGTAACGCCCCATGTAGCGCCGCCCTGCTTTACGTTAGGGCAGGAAATGTTCAGCTCTATCATATCAACATCGGTAGCGTCCAGCTTTTCTGCAACAGCTATATAATCGTCAATTACCGCACCTGCGATATTTGCGATAACCACAGTATCCTGCGTTCTGAGCCTGGGCAGATAGTAATTTATAAACTTGTCAACACCTGGATTCTGAAGTCCGACGGAGTTTAATATTCCGCTCGGAGTTTCCGCTATTCTCGGAGGGATGTTACCGTCCTTCTTGTTTAAGGTCGTGCCCTTGCAGGAAATACCGCCGAGTGCCGACAGCGGATAAAGATCGGTATAATCCTCGCCGAAGCCGTATGCGCCGGAAGCGGCTATTACAGGATTCTTGAAATGCTTACCGCATACATCTACCGAAATATCAGGCTTGAAACTCATAACACTACCTCCTCACCGCTGAACACAGGGCCGTCCTTGCATACTCTCAGCACCTTTTCTTCTCCGTCACGGATAACCGTGCAGGCACATACAACGCACGCACCTACGCCGCAGCCCATACGCTGCTCAAGAGAAACCTCCGAGTATACCCCTGCCTGCTTTGCCGCCGCAACGACTGCTTTAAGCATAGGAGTAGGACCGCAGGCATATACCGCCGCAACATCACCCTTAGCAAGTTCATCTGCAAGCGGCTGTGCTATCGTACCGTGTACTCCCGTACTTCCGTCGTCGGTACATACTATAACGTTTGCCCCTGCAAGCGAATAATCCTTGTCAAGTATAACCTTGTCAAAGCTCCTGAAGCCAAGTATAGCCGTACATCTGTCGCCGTACATCTTTGCAATGTCAAGCAAGGGAGGCGTGCCTATTCCGCCGCCTACAACTATTACCCTGCCGTCCTTCTTTGCAGGAACGGTAAAGCCGTTGCCGAGCGGAGCGATAACGTCCATAAGATCCCCCTTGTTAAGTTCAGAGATCTTATCCGTACCCTTGCCCCTTACTTCAAAAACGAGTCTCATAGTGCCGTTTTCCTTATCGACCGAGCATATAGAGATAGGTCTGCGGAGCATATATCCCTCCGCCTTTATCTGAACGAACTGTCCGATATGTGCGTTTTCGGCAACCTCGGGACATTTCAGCGTATATGAATATATCCCCTCACCGAGCGCTTTTTTATCAACTATCGGATATGAATCACAAAAAAAGCTCATATATTTTCCTTTCCTGCGGTTTTGCCGCTGTGTAAAAATCAAGGCAACACGTTATTTTATCATGTTGCCTTGCTTCCTTGTTGCATAATCAACTGCGCATTATTGTATTGTCATCCTTGACAATTTTCACCTTCGCCGTAAGCGCTTCATCATCGCTTTCGCTTTGCTTCGGCTTTATCACGTTGTTCTTCTTTCTGTCTGCAGGCTTTGCTATCGCCTTCAGCCTGCCATACATAAAGTATACAACGAGCGACCCCACTATAATGTCAAGCACTGTCTGAAGGCTGAACCACGATTCCATAGCTCCCATAAGGTTGCTCTGTGTTATATAAGTGTAATCCCACAGTGCCATAAGCACAAGTATTCTCAGCAAGCTGTTTGTTATCATCAGATTGTCGTAATACTTCTGTGCATTGTCAGCCGTGATTACAAGCGTCCTCGACCTATGAGGTATAAACATATACACTATCGAGAACACAAATGCCGCAAGTGCGATAAAAGGCACTATGCCACCGCATATCCACATATATGCAGGTATGCCGTCAGGATAAACATTATTCAGCACCATTGTCGGATGCGCCATCTGATAATAGTATGCGTATGTTGTCTGATACAAAAGTACCGCCATTATAAGACCGAAAGCGTCTATAAATCCCCTCAATATCGTGTAATTGAATTTTACTTTATATTCGCCTGTTCTCAAAATCGCACCTCATTATATCTTTGTTATATCTACCATTTCAAGATCGTCTACAGTCTTGTCCATAGCGATACACTTTACAAGAGCGTTTGCCGTATCGACAGATGTAAGACAAGCGATAGAACGCTCAACCGACTTACGTCTTATCTTAACGCTGTCGAGTGCAGGCTTTCTGCCTGTTTCGGACGTTGAGATAACGTAATTTATCTTGCCGCTTTCAAGCAGGCTTATTACGTTAGGCTCCTTGTCCTCGTGTATACGATAGGTAAAGTTTGTAGCAATCATATTTCTGTTCAGCATGGATGCCGTACCGCTTGTGGCGTACAGCTCAAAGCCGAGCTTTTCAAACTTCTCCGCCAGCGGTACTATCTCGGGCTTGTCCGAATTCTTGACGGTGAACATTACTCCGCCCTTCTTGAATATCTTGAAGCCTGCCGCTATAAGTCCCTTGTAGAGGGCTTCCTCAAATGTCTTTGCTATACCGAGTGCCTCGCCAGTTGACTTCATCTCAGGACCGAGCTGTGTATCAACATCGTGGAGCTTTTCAAAGCTGAATACGGGAACCTTTACCGCAACATAGTTGCCCACAGGATAAAGTCCGCTGTGATAACCCTGCTCCTTGAGAGTTTCACCGAGCATTATCTTTGTTGCAATATCAACCATCTGAACGCCCGTAACCTTGCTGATATAAGGAACGGTTCTTGATGATCTCGGGTTTACCTCGATAACGTAAACCTCGTTGTTATATACAACATACTGGATATTTACAAGACCGATTACGTTCAGTGCCTTCGCAAGACGCTCCGTATATGTCACTATCGTGCTCTTTATCTTGTCGGATAATGTCTGAGCGGGATATACCGAGATGCTGTCGCCCGAGTGAACGCCGGCACGCTCGATATGCTCCATAATACCGGGGATAAGGAAGTCAGTGCCGTCGCAGATAGCGTCAACCTCGACCTCAGTGCCCATAAGATACTTATCTATCAGCACAGGGTTTTCAAGCTCTGTAGCCGTGATGATAGTCATATATTCGGTAACATCGCTGTCGCAGTGAGCGATTATCATATTCTGACCGCCCAGAACGTATGACGGACGGAGCAGAACAGGATAGCCAAGCTCGTTTGCGGCTTTGAGTGCTTCCTCGGTCGTGAATACCGTATGTCCCTTAGGACGAGGAATTTTACACTTTTCGAGCAGCTCGTCGAACTTCTCTCTGTCCTCTGCGTCATCAATGCTTTCAGCCGAAGTACCGAGTATTCTTACTCCGCTCTCCTGTAAGTGCTTTGTCAGCTTTATAGCCGTCTGACCGCCGAACTGTACTACAACGCCGTAAGGCTTTTCGGTAGCTATCAGCGAGTCAACATCTTCAAATGTCAGCGGGTCGAAATACAGTCTGTCGCCTGTATCAAAGTCGGTCGAAACTGTTTCGGGGTTATTGTTGCAGATAATTGCTTCATAACCCATTTCCTTGAGTGCCCATACGCAGTGTACCGAGCAGTAGTCGAACTCGATACCCTGACCTATTCTGATAGGACCTGAGCCGAAAACTATTATTTTCTTTTTATCTGTAGGGTGCTGTTCGATAAATTCCGCAGCCTCGTTTTCATCGTCATAAGTGCTGTAGAAGTAGGGCGTTTCAGCCGAAAACTCTGCGGCACAGGTATCAACCATCTTGTATACTGCGTGACGTGTCTTTATGCCCTTGTCAGCCAGCTTCTGACCGGACAGCTTCTCGATAGTCCTGTCAAGGTAGCTGTACTTCTTCGCAAGGTCATATTTCTCCTGCGTAAGCTCGCCGTCCTCAAGCCACAGCTCAAGCTCTGCAAGGTTTTTAAGCTTGGTTATAAACCACTTGTCGATAGTGGTTATATCATGTATCTCCTGAACGCTGAAACCTCTTCTCAGTGCCTCGAATACGCAGAACGAACGGTCAACATCGACATCGTGGAGCTTTGCTCTTACTTCTTCGTCTGTCAGCTTCTTGAAAGCCTTTTTACGCATCGTGTCCATACCAAGCTCTATTGAACGTACAGCCTTCATCATAGCTTCTTCAAAGCTCGTTCCGATAGCCATTATCTCGCCTGTAGCCTTCATCTGAGTGCCGAGCGTTTTCTTTGCGTATACGAACTTGTCAAACGGCCACTTCGGGAACTTTACTACAACGTAGTCAAGCGCAGGCTCAAAGCAGGCGTAGGTCTTGCCTGTTACCTGGTTTACAATCTCATCGAGCGAATATCCTATCGCTATCTTTGTTGCAACCTTTGCTATAGGATAGCCTGTAGCCTTTGATGCAAGCGCCGATGAACGTGAAACTCTGGGGTTTACCTCGATTACCGAGTATTCAAAGCTGTCGGGCTTTAATGCAAACTGACAGTTACAGCCGCCCTCGACCTTCAGTGCCTGAATAATGTTCAGTGCCGCTGTTCTCAGCATCTGATATTCCTTGTCTGCAAGCGTAACCGCAGGAGCGATAACGATACTGTCGCCTGTGTGAACGCCGACAGGGTCGAAGTTTTCCATCGAGCAGACGGTGATAACGTTGCCCTTTGCGTCACGGATAACCTCGAACTCGATTTCCTTCCAGCCCGAAATACACTTTTCAACAAGTATCTGTGTGATAGGCGAAAGACGCAGACCGTTTGTTGCAATCTCGTGTAATTCGTCCTTGCTATATGCAATACCACCGCCTGTGCCGCCGAGCGTGAACGCAGGACGTACAATTACGGGATAGTGTATAACCTCGGCAAAATCCAAAGCGTCCTCAACGGTTTCAACTACCTTTGAGGGAATACACGGCTCGCCTATAGCCTCCATAGTATCCTTGAACGCCTGTCTGTCCTCTGCCTTGTGGATAGTTTCGGGATTTGCACCGAGCAGCTTTACACCGTTCTCGGCAAGGAAGCCCTCCTCCGCAAGCTGCATTGAAAGGGTAAGACCCGTCTGACCGCCGAGCGTTGACAGAATGCTGTCAGGCTTTTCTATCTTGATTATCTTCTTTACTACATCAAGCGTCAGCGGTTCAATGTATATCTTGTCCGCCATGTGCTTGTCCGTCATGATGGTAGCGGGGTTTGAGTTTATAAGTACAACCTCAAGACCCTCTGCTTTAAGCGCACGGCACGCCTGCGTTCCCGCATAGTCAAATTCAGCAGCCTGTCCGATTACGATAGGACCCGAGCCTATAACGAGAACTTTCTTTATATCACTTCTTAACGGCATTTCTTATTCTCCTCCATCAGACTGATAAATTTATCGAACAGATACGCAGTGTCATGCGGACCTCCGCACGCTTCAGGGTGGAACTGCACAGTGAACGCAGGTGCATTCGTGTACATAACGCCCTCACAGGTCTTATCGTTTCCGTTGATATGGCTTACCTTGCCTGCACTTTCGGGAAGGCTGTCGCTTACAACCGCATAACCGTGGTTCTGCGATGTGATAAATGTTCTGTCAACAGTAACATCGGTTACAGGCTGGTTTCCGCCTCTGTGACCGTATTTCAGCTTGACAGTGGTAGCCCCGTTTGCAAGTGCTAAGAGCTGATGACCGAGGCAGATGCCAAACGTAGGTATCTTGTGAGGAATAAGCTCCTTCAGCGTATTTATGGATACCGTGTTGTCCTGAGGGTCGCCGGGTCCGTTTGAAAGCATTATACCGTCCGGAGCAAATTTCAGTATTTCCTCTGCGCTTGTGTCGTAGGGGAATACCGTCACGTCACAGCCTCTTTTTACAAGTTCACGTCTTATATTGAACTTATAGCCGTAGTCCATAAGCGCAACCTTGTATTTGCCGTTTTCGGCACTGAACTTCTCAGGCTGCTTTACGCTTACCTTCGGCACAACAGGACCTACAACATAAGCCCTTATTCTTTCAAGTGCCTGTGCCTTGAATTCGTCTGTCGGCTCGCTTGTTGTGATCATGCCGTTCATAACACCTGTTTCACGGATTATTCTTGTAAGCCTTCTTGTATCTATGCCGAACAATCCGATGATGTTGTGCTTTTTCAGAAAGCCGTCTATGTCGCCTTCACAACGGAAATTTGACGGTACCTCGCAGTATTCACGCACGATATAACCGCTTACCACGCTTGTCTTTGACTCGTAATCCTCGTCATTCACACCGTAGTTTCCGATAAGAGGGAATGTCTGCGTTACAATCTGTCCGCAGTAGCTGGGGTCTGTCAGCGTTTCTTCATAGCCTGTCATTGCCGTTGTGAAGACTATCTCGCCTACGACCTCGCCCTCACAGCCGAAGCTCTTGCCCGTGAACACCGTTCCGTCTGCAAGTATCAGATATGCGGTCTTTGCTTTGTTAGCCTTTAAGTCCATTTAATTCGTTCCTTTCATATATTTTTCTTTTTGTTCTATCACTTAAGGGAGCTGTATCTTTCCTACAAAGCCCATTATCTCATCTCTCATACGCAGTGCCTCTCTGAATGCCGCACCTGCGAAATCATGCTCGTCACAACCTTCTTTTTTATACGCTGTCATTATTCCTCTTGAGCTGTTTACTATACCGCCAAGACCGTTCGCATCAAATGCGGCGGCAATGTCCTTGGCTGTTGCACCCTGTGCGCCGTATCCTGGGATAAGGAAGAATGTGTGAGGGAGCTTTTTACGAAGCTCGGCAATCTGTTCGGGATATGTCGCACCTACTACTGCGCCTACGCCCGAATAGCCGTACTTGCCGGGAAGCTCCTCTCCCCACTTTTCGCACATATTGCCCATTCTTTCATATACGGGAACACCGTCTATCAGCAGATCCTGAAGCTCGCCGCTTGACGGATTCGATGTCTTTACCAGTACGAAAATGCCCTTGTCGTTTTCCTTGCACACCTTGATAAGAGGATTGATACCATCGCTTCCGAGGTATCCGTTTACCGTCAGAGCGTCGCCCATAAAAGGCTCGTATTCCTCGTTTCCTACCTTTACCTTGCCCAGATGCGCTGCGGCATACGCTTCCATAGTTGTGCCTATATCGTTACGCTTGCCGTCTGTGATAACATACATACCTCTGCTTCTTGCATATTCCTGCGTCTTGTACAGCGTTTTCATTCCTGCTGTACCGTACATTTCATAATAAGCCGCCTGAGGCTTTATTGCAGGAACTACCTCGTGGAGAGCGTCTATAAGGCACTTGTTGAATTCAAGTATCGCCTTTGCCGCACCCTTGAGCGTTTCGCCGTACTTGTTGAAAGCCTTGTCCTTTATGTACTGAGGCACATAGTCGAGCTTGGGATCAAGTCCTGCGACTGTGGGGTTCTGCTTTTCGCAGATTGCACGAAGAAGATTATCCATTGACATTTTCGTATCCATCCTTTTTATTTATTTCAAGTATATCGGAGCTTACTTGTCCTCGTATACTATTTTTCCGTTTACCAGCGTGTACTTTACCCTTCCCTTAAGAGTCATTCCCTTGAAGCAGGTGTTCTTTGACTTTGAGTGGAGCTTTTCGGGGTCTACCGTCCAGCTTTCGTCAGCGTCGAATATTGCAATGTCCGCAATATCGTCTATGCCGAGCGAGCCTCCCTCTATGCCCAGTATCTTTCTGGGGTTGACGCACATAAGTCTTACTATGTGCATAAGGCTTATCGTACCCGTGTGATAAAGTCCCGTCAGTGTCGCCGCAAGCGATGTTTCCATTCCCACAACGCCGTTGGGAGCTTTCTCAAAGTCCGCCTTTTCCTCTGCGCTGTGCGGAGCGTGATCGGTTACTATGCAGTCGATAGTGCCGTCCGCAATAGCGGCTGTTATCGCCATAACATCGTCCTCCTCACGAAGCGGAGGATTCATTCTGTAGTCCGCATCTCTTGACAACAGCTTTTCGTCTGTCATCATAAAATAGTGCGGAGCGGTTTCGCAGGTACACATAACACCGATATGGGTATTTCCTCTTATCGTGTTCACACTGCCCTTTGTCGAAACGTGCGCAATGTGTATCGGCATCTGCGTATCCTGTGCTATGGCAAGCTCTCTTGCCGTGATTATATCCTCGCTCAGCCTGCTCATACCCTTTACGCCGAGCTGCTGAGAGATCTTTCCCTTGTTGATTATACCGCCGTCTATTATCTCAAGATCCTCGCAGTGCGAAATGACCTTCAGTCCGGCATAGTGCGCCTTTACCATTGCCTGCGCCATCATATTCGCAGATTCAACGGGTCTGCCGTCGTCGCTCACCGCAACACAGCCTGCCGCCTTAAGTTCGTCATAGTCGCACAGTTCCTTGCCCTGCATACCCTTTGTGATACAGCCGACAGGATAAACCTTCGCCTTTGCTTTCTTTGCCTTGTCGAGAATATATTTTACCGTTTCCTTGTTGTCAACGGGCGGTTTCGTGTTCGGCATACACGCAAGCGCCGTAACACCGCCTGCGACAGCCGCCTCACAGCCTGTAATAATATCCTCTTTATATGTCTGTCCGGGATCTCTCAGATGAACGTGCATATCGCATATACCCGGTATCACCGTAAGCCCGTTGCAATCTACCACCCTTGCGTTCTTATCATCGCATTCAAGGTTATCGCCGAGCGCACGGATAAAGCCGTCCTTTATAAGTATGTCCGTTTTGCCTTCAAAACCGTTCACATAATCAACAACGTGACCGTTTTTCAGTAAAATTGTCATTATAGTACCTCGCAATTCTGCACAAAAGCCGTGTCTTTCTTCCTTGACGATGAAAAACACGGCTTTAATTCATATCCGCCCTTAGCAGATAAAAGATCCCATTTTACGAAAGATATGCTAATATCTGTATCGCACATCCTCGCCTATTTCCATAGTCATTTTATTATACTATATTTTCTGCCGTTTGTCTACAAGTTTACGAAATTTTTTTAATTTTTTATTTCACTTACCGGTACTTTATCTGCGTCCTCGTTTCTGAGTGCAATTACCGCGCCTCTTACAAGATATGCCTTTATTCCGCTACCGCACAACACGCAGGTGACTGTTGTTCCTTTTGTAAAGCCGAGGTCCATAAGCCTTCTTTTCATATCTCCTGCAAGTAACAGCCGTTCTACCCTGCATTTTTCATCTCTTTCAAGCTGTGCCAGACTTCTCACATAAACGCCTCCTTCATTCTCTCGCTTATTGCCAGTTTATGAAAGAAGGCCGCAGGCGGTTAACCCCATCAGTTTGTAGAAAAAGTCTGTTTTTTCAAAAAAGTGCTTGTTCTCAATCCCTATCCCCTTTAGGACAATCTGTGGGCTTTGCTTCGTGCAAAGCTCGGTGTGTCCTTATTTCGGCATCCTTGCCGAAAACCCCTTTCCCCGGTGAAAGGCTGTGTATGCTTGGCTGGCTTTGCATCGTGCAAAGCCCTTGTGCATACACGCCCGGCGTCCGTGCCGGGGCTGAATGTGGGGCTGCCGCCCTCACCCCGCTTGGGGCTACGCCCCAAACCCCAATTTTAAAAGTTATGTAGGTTTTTCGACAGTCTGAGGCGGTTAAACCGTCTTTATATTATTCCAGACACGTTTCCTTATGCGGATTGTCATAATATTCAAAGCACAGCCTTATCTGCTCCGCCGTTGTTTTCTCATCCGCAAGATTATCCGGCAGAGCGTTCCTGTCAAACAGTCTCGTTTCCGTAGTTTCGATATTCTCTTTGAACTCTCCGCTGTCATATTCGCACAGCACAAAGAATTTCATAATGCCGTAAGGGCAATTCAGCCTGTTATGCCTCCTCCAGTCCTGCACGGCAATCAGCTTTTTGCAGTGTACCGAAAGCCCCGTTTCCTCCAGCACCTCTTTTTCCGTATTCTCTGCAACCGACAGATCTACATCGCACCATCCGCCCGGCAACGACCACGTTCCGTTGTTTTCACGCACAAGCAGTATCTTTCCGTCAATAAAGACAACCCCTCTGGTATCGAGCTTCGGCGTCTGGTATCCGCTCTCGTTGCAGAACAGATCGTATACCTTTTCGAGCGGAATATCGGTCTTTGCCGAGATCATCTCTGCGGAGATTTTCCTCAGTTCCTCATAGCGCTCCCTGCCGTACTTATCCTCGCAGTACGCAAGTCCTGCCTGTGCAATGCTCTGAATACGCACAGCGTAATCGACCCACTTATCGCTCATATTTTCACTCATTTTTGACAAACCTCACCGTCTTATCCTTCATAGATATTTTCTCAGCCCTGTACCCGCAGCTGTCAAGCTCTTTCTTATACGTCAGAAAGGAATGATCTATCGGCACACCGCAGATTTTTGCTATCTCATCGTAAGTCAGCGTAATTTCACGCTCTCCGCACTTCCCGATATATTACCGCAAAGAATCGTACTTGCTAATATATCTTCTTACAAAAGCCTCATCATCTTGCATTGCTCAAGCCCTGCGCTCCAGAACTCAGACAGCGGCAGATTCTTTATCCGGCACACAATGCTTGCATTCATCGCACCGTGTCCGACTATCAGAATGTCCTTTCCCTCTTTTATCTGCGGATAGATTACCTCGTCAAGAAATTCACCCGTTCTGCCAAACAGCTCGTCAAATGTTTCCGCCCCGCCTATAGAGCTTTTATACTGCTCAGGGTGGAAAAACAGTAAGTTTATCGGACAGTCGGGAATACTGAAGCTGTTCTCGATACCCTCATATTCCCCGAAGCACATTTCCTTCAGCCTGTCGTCCGTTACTATCGGCACATTTCTGCCCTCGAGCAATATCTCGGCTGTTTTCCTTGCACGGATAAGCGGCGAACAGTAGCAAATGTCAAGATGCACGTCCTTATATTCCTCCCGTGCCTTTTCCGCCATTTCTATTCCCTCACGGCACAGCGGAATATCCGTCCTGCCCTGCAATTTTTTCTTTTTATTCCACTCGGTTTTACCGTGTCGCATTATGTATAGCATTAAAATCCTCCGTTTAACGCTTTATCAGAAAAGATCAAGCATACTGTCAAGATATATTTCTTCTCTTACTTTCAGCCGGTATTCCGGCTTTGTCATATAGTACAGCAGAAATTCCAGTACTACCGCACTGCCAAGCCCCCTGCCCTCTATCTTGAACTGATTGAACCCCATCGGCAGATAGGTGTTTTCAATATCGTCCGTTCCGATAAACGCAGGGTTTTCCATAGCCTTTGAAAACTTGTACCCCTCGTTGCCGCCGGGAGAACGGCATATAAAATCCTCACAATCCTCACATAGACTTTTGCGGCTGACATTTTCATAACAGCTTTTCCTGTCGGTACAACCAAAATAACAGCATTCGTTGCAAAGAAATTCTACCTTGCTTTTCTGCCTTTCGGTAAGCGTACCCAGCTTGTCAAAAGCCTTGTTAAGTCTGAAATCCGGTACAACAAAGCGGAAATCCTCACGGCTAAGCTCTTTTTCAAGCTGTATAAAATCCGTCAGAACCTTTGTGGTCGATGATACAAAATACAGACCCGGATAATTATTTCCTATATATTCAAGCAACAGGTCCGAACAGATTATAACGCCGTTCTGCGCCGCTGTGCTTTCGCTGAACATCTCGCACAGCCTGTTGCACTTTCTGTCCGAAAGATGCTCTTGCTTTATAAGAGAATTGCTGAACGTGAGCCTTGCGGAAATGCCGTACTTCTGTGTAAGCCGAAGCACCTTTTCAGCCTCATCATCACCGAATCCCACACGTCCGCCGCCCCACAGACAATCCGCAGGTGCGCCGTATATCGAGCCTATCTCGCACCAATCGTAAAAATACTCCCTGTGATTATAGAATAAAGGCAGAAACAGGCTGTACAGCCCGTAAAACTCAAACAGACCGGGGAGGTGGTAGTAGGCTGTGTTTTCGTCATTTATCTTCATCTTAAGCCCCGTTTATCTCGTTTACGAAAAATTCATTCAGTATATTCCAGTCGGCTTTTATGCCATGTTCGATATTTTCAAGGTAACTTTCGGCATCGGAAATCTGTTCATCGAGAAACTCGTCTATATTCTTTACGGGTGGAATCTCAAGCCCTTCAGGACCGTTTCTTTTCAGTTCCAGCAGACTGTCAACCGTTGTTTTCAACTTATCAGGCAGAACAGTTTCATAAAGTTCTGAAAACGGTACAGGCGGTGCAGAATGAAACTGTCTTATCCATTCGCAAGCCAGTACAGAACGTAAAGCGTAAAAGTATTTTTTCGGCTTTACCGTTTCCTTTTGAAGATGATTATGTACTGTACTTTTTGCGATACTCGAATAGTGATACAGCATTCTGTCCTCGGTAAAGCACTCTTTCATAAGCGGTGCAAGCCGCACGGAAAAATCACTTTCTATATATCTGATCGGCGAATTCATCCATTCATAGAGTGTCGGGTTTGTATTGCGGAGCAATTTTATCGTCTTGTCAATATCCCACCCGGAAACATCCCATGTATCATCTACAGGAAGTTCTATGACATCCCTGCAACGGTCTAATCTGAGATAAGCCTCAGGTTTTCTCTTATATATAAATCGCACATCAAAATCACTGTCGGGCGAAGCAAATCCCCACGCTCTGCTGCCGGATTCAATCGCCCACAGCACCTTTACATCATACTTATTCTCTATTTCTTTTAACTTTTCGGGAACAAGAATATTCATTTGTTCCTGCGTCATATTTCCACCCCCTTTAAAATCGTTTCTATCTTTGTACCATTCACAAAGTCCGTAAATATCAGCAATCACATTATTTTTTCGTAGGGCGAGGGTCTGTGTGTGCTTGTATGGTTTTGCATCCGTGCCTCGTCAGCCACACACTAAGGCATCCTTGCCTCTTTATGAACGCTCTGTTGGCTTTGCGTCCGTGCCTCGTCAGCCACACACGCCAAGGCATCCTTTCCCCTCCCGTTACATCAACCGCCTTCATTACCGCAAGCCTTGCAAACAGCCTGCCAAGCGCTTAAAATTATTCCTGCCTTTAACGGATTTTGTGCTTTACAGTATCACACAAAATCAAATCAGCTTATCCGCAAAAATCGCTTTTTTAAAAAAGCCACCGCAAAAGCGGTGGCTCAAAAAATTATTTACCTAAAACCTTCTTAACGGTATTAGCAATATTATCCGCACATAAGCCGAATTCTTCAAGCAATGCTGCCGCAGGACCCGAATGACCGAATGTATCCATAACACCGATCTTTGTAACGGGAACGGGATAATTCTCGCAAAGAACATCGCAAACGGCACTTCCTAAACCGCCGATTATGCTGTGTTCTTCAACAGTAACTATCTTTCCTGTTTCCTTTGCCGCCTTGATTATAATATCCTTGTCAATGGGCTTTATCGTGTGTATGTTGATCACACGGGCATTGATACCCTGACCCTTGAGTGCGTCAGCCGCTTCAAGTGCCTGAGCTACCATAAGACCTGTAGCAACGATCGTTATATCATCGCCGTCACGGAGCTGTACACCCTTACCAAGCTCAAACTTATATGTATCCTTATCGTTGAAGATAGGAGTGGCAAGTCTGCCGAATCTCATATAGGTAGGTCCTACATAGTCAGCCATAGCGAGTACAGCCGCCTTAGCCTCAACATCATCGGCGGGGTTGATTACCGTCATACCGGGTATTGTACGCATAAGCGCAATATCCTCGTTGCACTGGTGTGTCGCACCGTCCTCACCAACGGAAATACCTGCGTGTGTTGCGCCGATTTTTACGTTCAGATGAGGATAGCCTATGCTGTTTCTGAGTATTTCATAAGCTCTGCCTGCCGCAAACATAGCAAATGTGCTTGCGAATACGAGCTTGCCTGTAGTAGCGATACCTGCGGCAACACCCATCATATTTGCTTCTGCTATACCGCAGTCAAAGAAGCGGTCGGGATATGCCTTCTTGAATATACCTGTCTTTGTTGCAGCCGCAAGGTCTGCGTCTAAAACTACGAGATCGTTTCTCTTTTCAGCGAGCATTACAAGAGCTTCGCCGTAGCTTTCACGGGTTGCTTTTTTCTCCATTTTAATACGTTTCCTTTCCGATTACTTTTCAAGCTCGGCAAGATGAGCCTTGAGTTCTGTCATAGCCTGGTTGTACTGTTCTTCGTTGGGAGCAGTGCCGTGCCATGATACCTGATCCTCCATGAAGGAAACGCCCTTGCCCTTTATGCTTCTCTGTATAATTACCGTAGGCTGTCCCGAAATCTTTTCAGCTTCAGCGAAAGCCTTTTCGATTGCGTCAAAATCGTGTGCGTCAATAGAAATAACGTGCCAGCCGAAAGCCTTGAACTTCTCGTCTATCGGATAGGGTGACATTACATCGCTGATTCTGCCGTCTATCTGAAGTCCGTTGTTGTCAACTACGGCTACGAGGTTGTCAAGCTGATAGTGTGCCGCAAACATAGCAGCCTCCCATACCTGACCTTCTTCTATCTCGCCGTCACCGAGTATAGCGTATACTTTATAGAAATCGTTTGACAGCTTGCCCGAAAGAGCCATACCGCAAGCGGCTGAAATGCCCTGTCCGAGTGAGCCTGTGCTCATATCAACGCCGGGAACCTTGTTCATAACAGGGTGTCCCTGGAGCTTTGAGCCTATGTGGCGGAGTGTCTTTAAGTCTTCCACAGGGAAAAATCCACGGTTAGCAAGTACCGAGTACAGTGCAGGGGCTGTGTGTCCCTTTGACAGTACAAGTCTGTCACGCTCGGGCATCTGAGGATTTTTCGGATCTACATTCATCTTTGCAAAGTAGAGATATGTCAGTACATCGGCTACCGAAAGCGATCCGCCGGGATGTCCCGACTTAGCGTTGTAAACGCCCTCGATAACACCCATTCTGACCTTGGTGGCAGTTATCTCAAGCTGCTTTTTTAAAGTTGCGTCCATTTTTAAGGTCCTTTCCGGGCAAAGCCGCTGGCTTTGCTTTTTCGTTTGTTTGTTCCTGATTATTATATTACATTATCGCCGATTAGTCAAGTGCAATTAGGCGATTTATAATTTCATTCTTTGACCTGCGGTTCAGTGCGAAGCTGTGATTCAGCACGATATGCAATCTGCTTATTTTTGTCTTGACACAGTGTTTTATTGGTTGTATAATTGCAATCGGTGCGGTTTTCGCACTGTATTCTCCCGTCGGGGATGTTTCAAGGATTTGATTTTATGCGTGGACTCGGCACTGTAATAAATGTCGCTCTGCTGATATTCGGCGGACTATGCGGATTGCTGTTCGGCAAAAAGCTGAACGAAAGAATAAAGGATACTCTGCTGTCGGTCAATGCCGTTGCAATAATGATGCTTGCCGTAGGCGGCGTTATGCAGAATATGCTGTCGCTGTCAGACGGCAAGCTGTCAACGGGCGGCACTGTTATGATGATAGTCAGCCTCACCTTAGGCGGTCTTATCGGTGAAATAATCAATATAAACGCTCTTGTGGACAAGTTTGGCGAATGGCTTAAAATCAAAAGCCACAGCACCGGCGACGATTCATTTGTATCGGCATTTGTCAGCGCATCCTGCACTGTCTGTATAGGCGCAATGGCAGTGATAGGCTCGATAAACGACGGAGTAAGCGGAGATTGCTCGGTTCTTATCGCAAAAGCAATCCTTGACGCAGTGATTATCTGCGTAATGACCGCCTCTCAGGGCAAGGGCTGTATCTTCTCCGCCGTACCTGTAGCGATTTTTCAAGGTGTCATAACAATAATCGCAGTATTTGTCGGAGGCTTTATGACCGACCTTGCGCTGTCTTATCTTTCTTATGTCGGCAATGTCCTGATTTTCTGCGTAGGACTTAACCTCATTCGTAAAAAACAGATAAGAGTAGCAAACCTGCTCCCCTCGCTTGTGATTGCTGTTGCGTGGGGATTTGCCGCACCGCTTATATAAATGAAGTACATAATGAAAAACCGTGATCTTACCGTCGGCATAGGAATACTGTTTATGCTCTACGGCTACTACAGAGCGGTAAATAAACTGTTGATGTCGGTAATCCTGACGATTCTTTCACTCGGAACAAGAGTGCTTCTTGCGTATATCCTGCGTGAACGCAGGCAATACCAAAAATAAGCAAGGACGCTGTATAAAATAAATATCAAATACCGAAGAATATGCCGCAGGCTGTAGAAAAACCTCTATCGTTATCAAAAATGGGGGTTTAGCGTTGCTTGCTATGTTGGTTTTGCATCGTGCAAAACTTTTGGCAAGCAACCAAAGCGTCCTTGCTTTGGGCGTAGCCCCAAGGCGGGTCGCAGGGACGCCAGTCCCCGTATTCACCCCCTTTCCGGGGGAAAGGGGGCAGGGGGATAGGGATAATAAATCAGAAGTTAATTTCAAAAACAGACTTTTTCTACAAGCTGGAATACGCCGACCTGCATTCGTTAATCATTTCACAAATTCAATTTGATTTCTTTTGTAAACAATTTGAAGTTTTCCCTATTGACAAAAAACGTATATTATGATAGAATAATCAATAGATATACAGTAAACATCAAAGGCGGCAGGCACAGCGGTATCGGAGGTCAGATGGCAGAAAAAGCAACTAATATGACCGGTACTCCTTTTCCGGATAAAGAAACGGAGCTTACGATTTCCGATATGACCGATGAACAGCTTGTCAGTCGGATAACACAGACAGGCGGCGAAAAATACGCAACTGTGCTTATAAAGCGGTATATACCCGTTATTTCGGCAAAATCCGCAAAGATGTCAATGCGTTGCCCGTCTGCCGATAAGGACGATTTGTTCTCGGAGGGGCTTCTCGGTCTGCTTAAAGCTATACGGCTTTACAACAGCGAAAAGGGTGCGTCTTTCGTAACCTTCGCCAATCTCTGCACAGACTCGGCTATGAAAACCTGTATATCAAAGGCTATCAAGGATAACCCTTTATCAAACTGTGAGGACTTCGACTTCGATCTTATAAAGGACGATTCGCTGTCTCCTGAGGATACGGTTATTGATAAAGTTCAGGACAGCCAGCTTATGAACAGGCTGTCTGACGTTCTTTCAAAAAAGGAAATGAAGGTTCTTGAAATGTATCTTGCCCACTGCTCCTATGAGCAGATAGCAAATGAGCTTTCAATGAACGAAAAATCTGTAGACAATGCACTTCAGCGTGCAAAATCGAAGATAAGAAAATCAATGGGGAAATAAGACTTACCAAGTCTTTTTCATATTATTACACGCTGAAAGCGTGAGAAATTTTAGAGGTATTTTACTATGTACGAAGACAAGACTCTCAAGTGCAAAGACTGCGGTGCAGATTTCGTATTCACAGCAGGCGAACAGGAGTTCTACGCTCAGAACGGCTTTACAAACGAGCCTAAGAGATGCAAGGCTTGCCGTGACGCTAAGAAGAACGGCGGAGCTAAGCGTGAAATGTTCACAGCTGTATGCGCAGGCTGCGGCGGCGAGGCTAAGGTTCCCTTCCAGCCCCGTGATGACAGACCCGTTTACTGCAGCGAGTGCTTCGCTAAGAGAAACGAGCACTAAGTTTATCGGCAATACTAATCGGTTCGGGTTTTAAGTCAGGCTATTCAGAGGAGTTTCGTACATTTTTCTATATTCCTGATAACAATGCGAATAATTGCATTAATTGCATATAGTATTCAAGGTAAAAAAGCAAAAGAGTCTTGCCGCAAGGCAAGGCTCTTTTAGTTTGTAGAAAAAGTCTGTATTTATAAAAACAGACTTTTTCTACAATCAGCCCGTATTTTTTGCACTTTTTTACTTTTTTCATGGACAAAACGTGCTTCTGTAGTGTATTATATATAAGAAGAGCAGTCCGCCATACTGTTTTGTCTTTACGAAAGGAGCATTATTATGAAATCATCCGAAAAACACATTAAAACTTTACCGATTATCATTACATTATCCGTTATCGCTGTCGCAGCCGTGACAATTATTCTTCTGCTGTTCACAAACGGCAATAATACCGCAGGTTCATCCGGTTATATTATGCCTGCTAAGCCTCGCTTTATTTACTCAAAGAACAATGTGCTGTATATGTATGACGACGGCACGGCGAAATGTATAAGCGAGCTTCCGGCAGAAGATTATACACTGACAAATGACGGCAACAAATTATTTTATCTTTCCGACAACAGCCTATGGTGCGGTAATATTGAAAACGAAGAAATCAAAACCGAGAAAATAGCCGATGAGGTTGCCTTTTATACCGTAAACTCCGATGGCAGCAAGGCGATGTATTCCGCAAAAAACGGCGATGTTTTCGTATACTCAAAGGGCAGCGAAGCCAAAAAGATCGGTACAAACTGCACCACCGAATATATGTCGCTGTATATGAGCGATAATGCCGATAAGGTTATGTATATAACAAAAAACGAGCAGTTGAAATACTGCGATGGTACAAACGGAAAAGTAATTTTTGTTGATTATGTGAACAGCTATACCATAAGATGTTCGGAAAATCTGTCAACGGTAATGTACGGGAAAACCGATTATACAACCGATTACCCCGGACAAAAAGTTATAGTATACAGTAACTTCGGGGAAAATAAAGAAGTATTCGGGGAATGCAGAATTTTCAGGGCTTACCCCGAAAAGAACATAATGTACTACACCGATTTTCGCAACGATCTATACTACTACGAAAACGGCAAGAGCGTAAAGATAAGGGATAACGACAATTCGGGAATATCCGCCTCAGACGAACCCGTGCTTGTTACAAGCGGCGGAAAAGGCTTTTTAGTTACCAAAAAAGATAAAACCGAAGAAATAGAATTCAGCGTCAAGGCAAGCTGTGTTTTGATTACTATGCGTGAGATCAGTGCTGACGGGAAAACCCTTATCTTTACCGCAAGCGGGGACGGCGGCTCAAAGATATACAGACTTGACCTCTCGGACGGCTCGGATAAAACTCCTGTGCCGATTGACGATGATATGGACGAAACACGGATAACACTTACAAGCGACAAAAAGGTCGTATATTCAAAAACAGAGTACGGCTCACCGATGCGTAACATTTACGTTGACGGCAAGCTGATTTCGGAAAATGCCGACAGCGATAATATAACATATCTTGACGGCAGTTTTTACTATATCAAAAACACCTATGGCACGGACGAAGAAGAACCGACAAGCGTTCTCACGATAAATCAAGACGGCAAGGAAACGGCAATAAAAGATGATGTCAGCCGTTACTGCGTGCTTGATAAGGATAATATAACGATGATATGCGGTATGAAGTATAAAGACGATTTTCACGGCGGAACGCTGTATCTTTATAAGGACGGCAAGATTGTAAAAATAGACGAAGAAGTAACTTCCATCGAAACTGCGGTAAAGAGATATGACAAGATAGATCTTGACTATTACAGTATGCAGTAAACGTACATAGCAAAAGCACCCCGACACAGCGGGGTGCTTTCATACTGTCGATAAACCTATATAATTTTTGAAAATGGGGTTTGGGGCGTAGCCCCAAGCGGGGTGAGGGCGGCAGCCCCACACTCAGCCCCTTCCCGAGGGGAAGGGGCTTGGGGATAGGGATAGAGAATTTGCTCTATTTTTATAAATACAGGCTTTTTCTACAAACCGAAAGCACCCCGACACAGCGGAGTGCTTTTTATTATCATAGCATCGTTTTGCAAATCGCCGGCAGACGCACCATAAATCAGAGCGTGTATTTATCACCGTTATTCTTGATTTTACCTCCCGTTACCGCCTTGTCAACAGCAAAGCCTACAGTAGCAGACATCACAGCACCGGGTCTTGTGTATCCGAATTTCTTTGCGGTCTCACGGATAAGGTCGGCTCTTGAAAGCCCTATCTGCTCTGAAAGCACCTCCGTCACAGCGGCAATTATTTCTTCCGACGGGATTTCCGTAAGCTCCCTTCTGTTGCCCTGAATATCGGCAGGACGATAAATATCGTATGTATCGGGATTTTGCTTGCCGAGCCAGAAGAACGCATTGTTCTCATCAATCGTTATACGCTTGTCGATCATTCTGAACACATCGGCAAGTACCTTGTCCGTGCGGTCGCCGCTTCTTGTTATGCCCCACGCACCTATCAGCTTATGCACAAGAGCGTTACGGCTTATCGGCGCTTCTGCCGACAAAATAAGCACTGCAAGCGACTGTATAACAGGAACCGTTTCGGGAAGATAAAATTGTTCGGGCGTTCCGACAGGTGCTATATCTGCCGTTTCATACAGCGTTGCCTTATTCGGCACAGGCGTTTTCTCTACCGTTTCAAATACCGGCGCCTGCTTTGTCTTTACTTCCCCGACAGGCTTTTCCTGCGGATGCTGTGCATTTTCAACAGCCTGCTTTATGTGCTGTAAAACTCCGTTGCTGTCGTCGAGCCAGTCGACGTCCATACACGCATCACGCTCCAGCCAAGCCCTTCAAGCACGCCAGGCTGAACCGCAAATCTGTCCCTTGCGGTTGCGCTTCTGTGGCAGTTTTCACCGTCAAGCATAATACCGAGAATATATGTTTCGGGTTTTTCGGGATCTATTATACCTATATCCATTCTGAACTGCGAACAGCCTATGTTGCACCTCGTCTTATATCCGAGCGTTTCAATGCCCTTCGCTATCTCGCTTACAAGGCTGTCATCCGCTTTTGCGAACATATCCGTGCGTCCTGCGATAACATTCGTACCTCTCGTTGCAAACTCAAGGAAGCCCTTAAGCCCCGCAACACCCTCCGAGCGTGTTCTCGTAAGGTCTATCTGCTCAGGACGCAGAACGGAATAAACTATCATTTCCTTCCTTGCCCTTGAGATGGCAACATTAAGCCTTCTCCATCCTCCGTCACGGTTAAGCGGACCGAAGTTCATCGAAACCTTTCCGTTCTCGTCAGGACCGTAGCCCACCGAGAACAGTATAACGTCACGCTCGTCGCCCTGCACGTTTTCAAGATTTTTGATAAACACAGGCTCGTCACACTTTGCGTCAAAATCAGCTATATCCGGGTTCTTCGCAAATGCGTCAACCAGCATATCGTCGATAAGATTCTGCTGAACAGAGCTGAACGTTACAACGCCTATACTGTCATTCCTCAGCTTTTCATCGCTAAGCCTGCGGATGATTTCATTGACTATAGCCTCCGCTTCAGCCTTGTTCTGCTTTGTTTTGCCCTTATCATAGAAGCCTTCCGGACGTATAAGCCTTACCTGAGAGATAAGGTCGTTCGGTGACGGGAACGTATACAGCTTGTTGTCATAATACTTCATATTGCTGTATGCGATAAGGCTCTCGTGCCGTGAGCGGTAGTGCCACTTGAGATACATCTGCGGCATAGAGATCGCAAGGCAGTCGTCAAGCAAGCTCTCCAGATCCTCAAGCTCGCTGTTGTCCTCGTCAATACGGTTGCTTGTAAAGAATGACGTAGGCGGCAGCTGCTTCGGGTCGCCTACTATAACGACATTCTCGCCCCTTGCTATAGTACCGACAGCCTCGCTTGTCGGAAGCTGTGACGCTTCATCAAATATCACAAGGTCGAATTTCGGGAATGACGGGTCGATATACTGTGCCACTGAGATAGGGCTCATAAGCATACACGGGCAGAGTCTTCTGAGCAGTGTCGGTATCTGATCGAACAGCTTTCTGAGCGGCATCATTCTGCCGTTATTTTTTATAGCCTTCTTCAGTATTCCCATCTCGGAGGATGCGGCGCTCGTACCGTCTGATACGGGTATATTTGCAGACAGCCTTGCCGCAAGCTCCTGCATAGTGAGCCTCTGATATTCCTTTATCGTTCTTCTGTATTCGTCAATCAGAGCATCATACTGCTTTCCGTTGAATGAGGCAAGACGCTTGTCTGCGGCGATAGTCATAAGCGCCAGCTGATAATAAAGCTCGCAGTGATAAGCCGCTCTTATATTATCTGCCGATACAGTGCCGTTTTTATAGGCACGGCTCACAGCCGCAAGCCCTGCGTCACAAAGCCGCTTATCCGCTAAGTTGAACGCCGCCTTGCTCTTTACAAGCGAAATGTTGTCCGAAATCGCCTTAAATACCGAGTTAACGCTTGTAAGCCAATCGGCGCTTTCTTCAAATTCCGTGTTCACCGAATAAAGTTCAGCCAGTCTGTCCGATTTATCCGTATAGCTTCTTACCGCCTCGAGATTTTTCGCACATCCGGCAATTTCCTGCGGTGAACGTTTTACGAACACATTCATAATGTGCTGTTTTTCGCTGTCGCTGAATCTGTCTGAAGCCGCCGCCCCATAAACAGCCTCAGTCTTATGCACCGCTCTTGAAAGCATATCCCAGTCGGTCGCCGTACCTGACAATATTCCGCCCGTTATATTCAGCGTCGGGATTATCTGTCCCATCTGCTCCGATTTTTCCGACAGTTCAATCAGTCTGTCGTATACTCCGCATACATCGTTCTTTTTAAATGCGGCAGGATTTTTGCTGTAAACTTTAAGCTCCTTATACAGCCTGTTCTGACCTATCAGCTTCGGCAAAAACCACTTAGCCTCCGCCTGTTTCCATTTCACCCTTGCACTTTGTGCAGGATATGAAAGCACAGCCTTGTCAAAGCCGTTTTCGATTTCGGCACAAAGCGCATTGTACGCTTTTCCCGTTTCACACAGCGTTTTCAGCTTTGAAACGACAGCGTCAAAATCTGCCGTACCCAATATCTCGTTTATTACAGGTGCGTCCTCGCCGCAAGCGTCTATTAGACCCGATACGGCGCTTTGCTTTTCACGGCTGATATTTCCGTCAAGACCGACAGCAGCTGCTATAAGGTTCAGTGCCTCGTCCGCCCTGCCGTATTCCTCCGCAAGTCTGTCAAGGCTGTTTTTGAAGCTGTCACGCATTTGAGTGGAATATTCACATCCGCCGTATCTTATAAGCGGATGCTGTGCATAAACACCTATCTCGGATATTGCGACAACATATTCCGATATAATTTCCTCAAATCGTGCAATAGTACCTTCGTCGGCATTTTGCAAAGCATCTCTGCCGATAGATATTTTCCCTTTTTCAGCCATACACTGCTCATAGCGTTCGATAGCCGTATACAGCGATTCATCGAAATTGCGCTTTTCGTGCAGAGCCTCTATCACAAAGTTCAGCTTTGCCTTTTCCTGTGCCAGCTTCTGTGCAACTGCGGCGTGTTGTTCGGGAGATTTTACCCTTGCCGTTTCAAGCGACTTGTTAAGTTCCGCTAAAACAACGGATTTACTTGTCTTGTTGGAGTGAAGCTCAAGGCAGAACGGGTCAAGCCCGATATTAGCAAGACGCTTCTGTACAACGCTCAGCGCCGCCATTTTCTCCGCCACAAACAGAACGCTTTTTCCGTGATAAAGCGCATTCGCTATCATATTGGTGATGGTCTGCGATTTACCCGTTCCGGGAGGGCCGTGAAGTACAAAGCTCCTTCCTGCCGATGCCGCAACCACCGCACTCAGCTGTGAAGAATCTGCGTCAACAGGAACGGCAATATCCGTAAGCGATATTTTGCTGTCAATATCAGTATCCGCAATAAAGTCCCCCGTCAGTGCTTCACTTGTCGCACCTTCCATAAGGCAGGATACCACCTTGTTGCTTTTAAGCTCGTCACTGCGGTTTCTTATATCGTTCCACATTACAAACTGACCGAAGCTGAACAGCCCGATAAAACTGTGTTCGATAATATTCCACGTTTTTTTGCCCATTATCGCCTGTCTTACGGTATTGAAAACAAGCGGCAGGTCAATTCCATGCTCGTCTTCGGGCAGAGGATCAAGACCGTTTATCTCAATGCCGTGATCCTGCCGTAAATATTCTATCATCGTTACGTTTATCTGAGCGTCTTCCTGACGGCTTCTGATTATATAACCCTTGTCACGGACATTTCTGACTATATCTATCGGTATAAGCACAAGAGGCGCATATCTCGCCTTTTCCGACATTTCGCTTTCAAACCACCTGAGCATTCCGAGCGACAGGAACAGCGTGTTCGAGCCGTTCTCCTCCATACTCACCTTAGCCGCACGGTACAGCTTCTTAAGACTCTCCTCAAGCTCTGCGGCGTCCATGAACGTCCTTATCCTCTTGTTTTTCAGTTCCTGCTCGGCTATATTCCTTACAAGGTCCTTATCGGTTTCTATCTCAAACGTTTTAACATCACGCATAGAAACCGTCCACTCTGACGGTGCCTCAAGTATGCGGAAATCCGTTCCGTCAGACAGCTTATCTTCAAGAAGCGACAGATCCGACACCATAATTTCGACCGTGCTTTTATTCATTCTGAAATTCAGCAGAGAATTTCTCAGCGAAAAATCAAGCAGCTTTCTTTCCCATATTTTCTGCTTTGTCATAGGCTCGTTACTGCCCTGCGCCACTTTTCCGTACAGCGACATATCAAGCTCGCTCGGTGCGCTCATTCTTATGTGCCTTGCGCCGTCGCTCTCTGTGTTTTCAGCCGTCAGCGCCTGTTCAAGTCTCAGCGGTATCGGACGGATACCGCTTCCTCTTGTACGGGCAATATCGACCGCACATATAAAGCCGCCAGGTGTATTCATATGATCCCTGCCGTGCTTCAGCGACTTGTCAAAGTCAACATTCTCCTTTGTCATATCCGTGCATTCCACGAGCAGAAGCTCCTCCGCCCCTGCCGCAATACGCTTTTCTATAGCCGAAACATCATCGGTAGCACAGTCTGCAAAGGTTTCCTCCTCAAGATGACAGCCGCAGAAAGCGTGACCCTCTATGAATATAATAATAGGGTTAAGACCTACGGCCTCAAGGCATGAGGCATACAGCACCGCAAGATCAAGGCAGGTGCCTTGCTTCTGCTCCAGTACGGTATTTGCAAGACGTATCTTCTGCCCTATATATTCAAAGCTGGCAGGCGGCATATTGTACGCTATCCTTCTTGCGCACAGCGCCGCATATAAAGCCGCCATCTGCTGTTTTACAAAGTTCGGGTTCTGTCGCTGATATGCGCTGAAGGCAGTCGTATCCGCCCACTTTTTAAGATAGACCGATGCCTCCGATATGACTTTTGCTATCTCCGGGTGATTCGGTGTCACAAATGCCGCAATAAGTTCAGGATCAAACGCAAGACCGCTCCATTCGTTGAACGCAAGAAGCTGAACGGGAATATCCTTTTGGTAAAGCTCTTTTTCGTCTTTTGAAAGCGAAAAGCTTACAGTACCCGACACCGCCTCCGTCAGTGAAAACAGCATTTCCGTGCTGAGAATTATCCTCAGCGGCGAAATTTCAACCGACTTTCCCGACGGCACACAGCTTATATCGTATGTGAAGGTCTTTGCAAAAGCCGGGTCAAAAGCGATAGTAAGCCTTACATCGCTTATATCCTCATCGCCCTCGTTGCCGACGGTAAGGTTTCTTATGAAAGGTATGTAATTCTGTTGCATTGCGAAATTGATTTTCGGTATCATATCGCAGCCCAGTGTCAGTACAGCGCCCATGTAACACCATCCTTGATTCAAAATAGTTTCCGCTATTAACGGTATCAGTTAAATTATACTACTATATTCAATACCTGTCAATAATACATCAACCCCGACAGAAAACTCTGTCGGGGTCGTGCTATGCCAAAAAACAATTATTATTAAAGTTGAACATCTAAACATACCGCCAACACCGCTTAAAACATTTTCCGTACCGACAAGGCATTTATATTTTCGTGAGTGTATCAGTGCAACTGCACTGACATTGACCCTTCGAAAAACTCACTATCCCTCGAAAAACGCCATATTCTTGCCTCCCTTGTCAAAGGGAGGTGGATTGACGGCAAGGCACAAACTGTTGCTTTGTTGCTTTCTGCTTGCGATATGCCCACTCTTTTTATATTGTAAACTTTTCTGCCGTCAAAACGGAGGGATTGCTTTACACCACTGACCCTTCCAAAACCGCATTATCCCTCGAAAAAGGGGAGGTTCTGTTGCTCGGTCAAGCCGAGCCAACTACGGTGGGGATTGTAGTTGCTTAGAAGTTGTTTCCCTGATCCCTTTGGTTCTTTCCCTCGTTAATATTGACAAGTGCATTGATTCGAATAGCGAACCCGAGAAGTGCTATCCGACAAAAAGAACTATCGGTAGCTTGCTATCATAGTCGAGCTGAACAATGCAACAAGAAGCACATCAATCAAAAGACTTTTTATATAAAACATCGACCCCGACAGAAAACTCTGTCGGGGTCGCTTGTTCGTTTATTTACCCGAGAATCTTATCTCATTTATAAGTGCCGTACCGTTCTTCTCCTTAAGAAGCCAGTAGAAATCCTTCGTCAGCTCAAATTCCTTATCAGGCACCGTAGTTTGCGGATAGGAAACTACCTTGTTTTCCCCTCCCTCAAAGTCAAACGCCTGAATTGCCGAATTTCCTGCTGGTACCGTAAACAGTACGGAGTGACCCTTGTCAAGTGCCACCGTCAGCAGTCCGCTTGCCGTTTCTGACCAGCCCTTTGTCTTGCACTTTACCATAACTGCCCCACCATATCCGGAGGTAACTTTTCCGTCTGTAGCACCCGAAATATTAATCGTTTCACCGAATATTCCGGTTCTTATGTCTAAGTTGCAATCAACGATCGAAAGGTCATTGCTGTATATGCCGGTTGACGATTGAATGTCCGTTCCCGCAAGACCTGTTGTTATTATACTGCATCTTTCAAAGCGGATTGTTTCAGCGTGTACGCCGTAATATTCGGCTGCTGCGGTAAATGTCATATTGCTGAAATCAACACTGCCAATACTCTGTATAGCGTATGTATTTCCCGTTACTGTGAGATTCGGGCTGTCACCGCCGATAAACTCCATACTCATAGGAGTTACATCGTCATAGTCAAGGTGCGCCTGATCTATCGCTAACAGGTTTTCTGTAGTCGCCGTGTTACGTTTCGAAAGCGTAACATTTCCGTTTATGTTCACCTTAAGGCTGTTCGAGCTTACATACATCAGATATTTGTCAGCCGAGCCGACTCCGTCGCCTATGCCTATGCTGTTGCTGAAATCGTCGGGCTTTACACCGTTCATATCTCCTGCCGTAAGCGTAAGATTTTCAAACGTAATATCCGAAACGCTTTGCTTAATATACAGCATTATATTCTTTCCGACACCCGACAGCTTAAGACCGCTTTTGGTCACTGTCAGTATGCCTGTAGCGGTATCATACTCAAAGCCGCTTGCCTTACCGCTGATGAATGCCTTGTTTTCGGTATCTATTATCGTGCTTGCACTGCCGTTTGAAACTGTCAGATAGCCGCTCATATCCTTTTCGGCTGTGAACGATACATTCTTCGACGGCATCGTGAACTTTCCGCCTTCAACCGTCACATCATCCGTTGTCCACTCAAGATAACCATCGGCTTTTTCCTTTACTGTTACCTCAGCGCCGATTTTAGCCTTTTCCCTTGAGCTTTCAACACCGTCAAGCGAGTAGATGACATAAACAGGAGTGATAGTACCCGTCAGCGTCATATCGGACTTGATTTCTTTTCCGATGACTGAATAGCCGTTTTCGCCAAGCCAGCCGCCGAACAGACAGCCGTCTGTATCAGGAGATCCCTCAAGCATATCAGCCGTGAACACCGTTCCGTAGTCAAATTCGGCTGTTTTATAGCTTTCGTAAACCTTGTTGGTATCAAGATTTACAAGACGGTAGGTTATCGTCATCTTTTTCAGCTTGTATGTTGCTTTGATCTCGGTCTTTATAATACCGTCGTCATTACCGAACGTCGTCGGTACAGCTTTATCCCAGCCTGCAAACTCATAGCCCTCTGTACCTGTCGGCACAGGAATATCCGACAGTGAGATTGCGTCGCCGTATTTACCCGTTATCTCATAACGCACCGTACCGTCGTCAAACTCACCGCTCATAGCATAGAACACCACGCTGTAGATTTTGTCGGTAGCTTTCCATACTGCCTTCAGTGTCATATCGCCCGTTACTCTGAACGATTCGCCCGGCATCACGTCCGCTGTGCCGTTACCGTCAAGGTCAAATCCGACAAGCTCATAATCGTTGTACTTATCATCCTTTAAAGCACCTACCGTTGCACGATACAGATAGCCGTACTTTACCTTTACCGTTTCGTTCTCCGTGCCGTTGTCATAGTCAAACGTTACATCAAACTCCTTCGGCGTTCTGTTCCACCTTACAATTATAGTCTTGTAGGTCTTGCCGTCAATCGTTGTGTTTTCTTCGTTTATCGGCTCTTCCTTAAGAGTATATGTGTAATACTCGTCATCATACTGCGCAAGCGCCTCAACTTCGGCATCATACTTTTTACAAAGCTCATCATATTCGGGTCTGTAGCCGTCAAACTCGGACTTTACCTTATGTGAAACCTCAGCTCCGTTCTCGTTGTAAATATAAACGTCATAGTTTATATAACAGCGTCTGTCGTTGGTATTCCACTTCATATAGTAGGTACCGGGCTTCTTCACATTATCGTTACTGCCGATTCTGTTTCCGTCTGCGTCCACAAAATACGACAGCAGATATTCGGTAGTATATGTGTCCTCAGGTGCGAATGCTGAATATCCGTAAAGCGCCGTTGCAAAACGGTAACCGTCCTGTACAACCGTCCTTATCCTGTCAGTTTCTATTTCAGCACCGTTTTCATCGGTATATCTGAATCCGCCGCCATCGTTTGCGATAAGCGTTATGTAGTGATACAGCTTCGCAGGAACTATCTCAAAGTACACATTGCTTTCCGGCATTATGCTTATATCGCCGTTGTACCTTACAGTTTCGCCTGCCGTATAACCGCCTACCGTAACATCGCTCTTTATAAGCACATATGACGGCTCATAGAACGAATCCTCGCTGTCCGGCTTCGGACTGTCGGGAATGCTGTTTATAAGCTGTTCCAGCTCCTGCGGTAAAGGCTTGCCGTAAATAACGTCAAACTTTCTTTCGGTATAATCCGCAAGTCTTACCGTTACCGTGTACAGCTTTCGCTTCATTACAGGCTTCAGCCTCATATCGCCCATAACGGTTATCTTTTCATCTGGAGCAAGATCCGCCTTGCCGTCACCGTCAATATCCCAGCCGATAAGTTCGTTTTCCTTACTGCTGTTGATGTTGTCGATAAATGTATCCGGCACTCTGAACTCAGTGCCGTATTCAACATATCTTGCGCCCGCATAACCGCTCTCGTTATAAATATCGACTATGCATCTTCTTACAAGATAGTTTGCTTTGAGCATAATGCTGTAGGCCGTCGGGTACAGCTTTTCGTATTCTGCCCTGAACGACTGCAGATCTTCTTCGCTGCCGTAGTTCACCGCAAGCGGCTTAGTCGTATCAAGACCGTGTACACTGCCGCTGTAACTGCTGTCATAGTATCTGTATGCCAGAGCGTCCTTCATGTACATCTGGTATCTCATACCATCCGCTCTGTCGATACCGAAGCTTGCAAAATGAGTAACGCTGTTCACAGACTGTTTATATCTGTCGAACATTTTTATATCGTCAAGATAATCTACCGCCCACAGTTCGCTTACCCATCTGTCATTTTCAGTGTCAAAGTATTCCACCGAGTACAGCTTCTGCGCAGTGTATGTGTTAAGCGTAATGGTCATATCATCGCTGAGCCAGTAGTACGGCTGTATCTCTGTATCAAACAGCGACTTATCATAGATATAGCCGTTTTTATCGCAGTAGGTCGAAACCGCAAGCGAATAGCCGCTTACATATCCGCCCTTGCTTACAGTTACCGTATCTACAATTTCCGTCCTGCCGTCAGCCGACACCGCAAACTTAAGCGTTGCGGTCTTATCCTTGTCTTCAAGAGGGAAGTCAACTCCCTTGCGATAATAATATACGCCAATGTCGCCGATATGCTTTCTGCTGATATAAGCGCCCTTGTCTGCGTCATAGTACAGATTTTCAGTGTCGGATGTGAACAGCAGATTCTGTCCGCCCTTATAGTAAAGGCGCAGTATACAGCTAAGCAAGCCGCTTGTATATCTGCTCGGAGCGTCGGGAGATACCGTGAGCGTTATCTTGCCGTCATCGCTCTTGCTCACCTTGAAATACTTGCTGTAGCAGGCAGCCTTGAACTCACTGCTGCTCATCTGCCGTGTTACAATATCTCCTGTAGTTATATCAAGATATGTGCCTTGTGCAGGGATAAGTCCGTCTATCTCGTAAACATTCGTATCCGTTTCCCGCAGTATTATGTCGGTATTGCCCTCAAGCGTCGGCTTATCCGCATAGATATATTTGTCGCCTACGCTGAATAGCGGGAATTTGAACTGCTTTGCAAGCTCCGCCTTTTTCTTAAACAGCTTGCTTTCCGCAAATATCGAGATTTTTATATACACGCCCATTTCGAAGTATATTCCGCCTTGCAGCTCGTGGTAATGTTCCTTCGGAGAAGCGTAGTATTTATTGTGTCTCATATCCTGCGAATGATAGTGCAGATAACCGTACAGGTCGGCATAAGCGCCTATTTCAAGCGCCGCACCGACGCTTCCGAGATCGTTCAGACCAAGAAGCGATACCGATACCTTACCCTCGATGCCCGCCTCAACGCCAAGATAGCCGTAAGCATACATATCAAATATGTAACGGTCGTCGCCCGCCATTATAAATCTGTATACGCTTATAGATGACGGTTCCTTGATATTTCCTCTTATGCCAAGACCCTTTGCCTGAAGCACTGATGCTTCCATACTGATACCCGCCGCAAACGAAACATTAACCACAAAGTTAAGCTCCGTCTTTATAGACAGCGGCAGTATAGGCATGAACGTTGCGCTGAAAAGGTTCACCTCGCAAAGCCTTATGGCTCCGCCCTTGTTTTCAAGCATTTCACGCACGTCTTTTATGATATTTCCGCTTTCCTTATCCTCGCCGTTCATTATGGCTTCTATCTCAACGGAAACATCTCTCTTTTCTTCTTTATCCTGCTGCTTATCGTCCTCTTCCTCATCTGCCGAGCAGACAAGTATCTTGAATGTTACATCCGTCTGCGACAAGGGCAGGAACTTCACGTTGAAGTCACGCTTTAAGCTGAGAGTGCCGCCTACGCCTATGATAAGGTATTCGCTGATGCTTACCTCAGCCTCCAGCTTTACCTTGTTTTTAAGCGTCATCTCATAGCTGAATGTGATGTTGAGTGCCGTCCAGTCCTGCTCATTCGGGAAACCGTTTATACATTTGAAATTAGTATTCTTCGCCGTACCGACCTTAGCGCTGATTGTAAGCCCTTCGAGAAGTTCCTTTACATTCAGCTTTATCTGCTTGTCATTCCAGTTTACCCCGTCCATATATGTGTTGGACATAAGTTCAAACGGTGCATTGCCGTCGCCAAGCTCCCTTACCGTCTTGCTGTCATATACAGCGGCGGCAAGCATATATGTAAGCTGCTGTGTTCCTTCGCTTGCATAAAGCTGTTCTACCAGCTTTTCGGTATCTATCGCCTCGGCAAGCACATCGTTTTCAACATACTTTTCCTTGAAGTAAATATCAAGTTCTTTGTATATATCGTCAACATCACTGCCGACCGTGAGAATCTTGTATTCATCGCCGAAAAGTTCATACGACACAACATTCAGATAGCTCGGTGCTTCAGCGTCGTCAGCGAATATTACCGTACCCTCGTGTATAGAGAGCGCCTCGAATTCACTGCGTGATAAATAGATATGCTCCTTATCGTCATCTTCTCTTATCCGGCTTTTCGGGATAGTAACAATGCCGTCCTTCAGAACTACGTTGTTCGTTTCTTCCCTGTAAATGAAAAGCGTAATGGTTCTTATCTTCTCGTCAGGCATAATGTCGGAATTGATACCGTCAAACCGCACCCCGTTATCTATAAGGCTCAGCACATATGCGCCGCCTTCCGTCCAGTTGATAACAGGCTTTACAGTGTATACTCCGCTGCCTGTATTTTCAACTTTGAGCAGCGGCATTTCTCCGAACTGATTTTCAATACTGATAACGTCCTGCAAATTATCATCCGTTATGCTCTGTGATGAGATAAGCGAGAATGAAAAGTCCTCAGGTGCGTCCGATATGGTTATCTCGTTGTAATCCGGCGTTTCCGGCTTTATCTTATCCTCGTCATATCCCGCATAAAGCGTTATATCACGATTTACAGGCTCGTCCTCATAGAACTGTGTCGAGCACTGCTTGTCAAGATACCAGCCGTTATTGACAGCGTTTTTCTTTATCGCTTCGGGGAGCCTGCCTATAGTTTCTCCGGCGGCAAGCGTAACGCTGTCTATCTTATTTCCGCCCAGCGTATCATATGTAACAGTTACGCTGTCGGCGGTTTTACCTGCCGTTACCCGTGCGGTAAACGTCTTTTTCGCACCGCCTGCGGTAATATCCTTTGTAACCGTCACATCTGCGGTATCAGCCGCCGCTTTGCCGATTTCCTCTGCGGCAACATCAAGCGGCAGTGCCGTCAAAAGCAATGATACGCACAGCAGCGAGGCGAGCATTTTCTTTGCCTTCTTCCTGTTGAGCGCAACAAGCGCCGCAGCACATATTACCGCCGATATAAGCGGCACGGTCGGATTTATCCTTCCGTCTGTCGAAGGATTATCCGGAGTCGCTTTTACCGCAGAATACACGCTGTCAAACTTCAGCGTTCCTCCCGCAAGAAGCTCCGTTTCACCGCCGCTTGCACTTCCGCTTTTAAGTTCATAGCCGTCCGGTGCCGTAATATCGTAAGCAATATTGACAAGCCTGCCCGTACTGCCGTTTCTGATTTCAAGCGTTAATGCTATATCCTCATCCGCCGTATATTCCTCCTTGTCGGTTTTCAGCTGTACCGACAGCGCCGCCGCTTCTGCGGCGGATACCGCAAAGGTGACCGCCGACATTATCAGCGTCAGCGCAAAGAATAACGACAGGATGGTTTTGCATCGTTGCTTTGTTTTCTTCTTCATAAATGCCATATAAATACCACCCTTCCTCAGATTGCCGCTATAACCGCCATAATAAGCAGTTAAACCGACAGTTCTTCATACTATGATTATACAGCAAATTATTTCCTTATTTCGCTAACTTGCAAAATTGTAAGAAAAAAGATTTTTACTGTCTGAAAGCAAAACCGCTGTAACAACCGCACGGCTTTGCTTTTCTCAAAAATGTACAAAATCGACCTGATAATTTGTCTATTTTGTGCATTTTGTTTAAATCTAATTGACTTTTGTGGTAAAAACTTGTATAATGAACTTGGTAATCTGTGTAAACCGGAGGACTTTATATGAGCTTTTTTGATAAAGACGGAAACAGCCGACACGACTGGAATATATTTCTCGACAACTTTCCCACTATAGGTGTTTTCAAGCTGCCGCACGATTCGAATGAGGCATATTACGATAAAAACGTCGCCTCTATGCTCCATATAGAAGGCGATAATATGAGCAAGGACAGCTTCTACGCATTGCTTGACAGCCTTAACGAGAATCAGATAGAAGACTACAAGAACATATATATGTATACCGCAGGCGGCGAAACAAGCTATATAAAAATCAAGATTGTATATGACACGGATTATATGCTCGGCTTTGTGCAGGACGTAACACAGATAATGGAGGCCCGTTCACACAAGGATAACGCTAATGAATATGATATGCTCACAGGTATGTATACCCGTAACTACTTCATAAAACGTGTACGCAGTATGCTCTCTGAGATCAGCGGTACTGCACAGTGCTGTATGGCGGCGATACACATCAACGGCATAGAGCGTGTAGACAGCGAGCTGAACTACGATAAAACCGCACTGTGCGTTGCAACTGCGGCAAATGCGATAAAACGCTTTATTTCCGATAACGTTATAATCGGCGTGAAAAGCTATAAGGATTTTTTCATATTTTTCAGACAGATGACAAAGTCCGAAATATCCGACATTATGAAAAAGATGTACGATGCCGTTGCACGCTGCAAGCTGACCGATGAATTCGGCAACACCATCGAAACACGGAGCGAAGCGTATACGATAACCGCAGGCTACTGCTGGTATCCCTCGCAGGCGGCTACTATAGATATGATGATTAACTATGCCGATTTCGCCCTTTTCAGAGCAAAAGCGCTCGGCAGTATAAAAAGAGAGTTCTCAGTGGAAGAATATGTAGCCGAATGCAACAGCTATTCTGATTCAAAGCTCCTGACAGGACTTATTTACGATAACAATTTCAGCTACTGCTTCCAGCCGATAGTGTCTACCGTTGACGGCTCCGTTTACGCTTACGAGGCGCTTATGCGGCCGAAAAATTCGTCGCCTCTCGAGGTGCTCAGAATAGCAAGAGAACACGGCAGGCTTTATGATATCGAACGGCTCACATTTGAAAACGTTCTGGAGATAATCTCCGCAAACCGTGCCCGTTTCGGTGAAAAGAAGATATTCTTAAACTCAATACCCGATAGTATGATTACGGAGTACGATTTCAACAGGCTCTGCGAAAAATACGGAAATATCATGTCACAGCTTGTTATCGAGTTTACAGAGCAGGCAGACCTTACAGGCGACAAGATAGCAAGCCTGCGTTACCTTTTCAAGTCAAAGAGCTGTATGATAGCCATTGACGATTACGGAAGCGGATACTCCAATACTGCCGCTGTGCTTAGCCTTCAGCCCGATGTCATAAAAGTTGACCGCTCCCTCATAGCCGACATCAACACAAACGTAAAGAAACAGCACTTCCTCACAGGCATCATTGATTTCGCAAGGCTGAACAATATAAAGGTGCTTGCGGAGGGTGTCGAAACCTATGACGAAATGAGCGTCACCATACGCAGAGGAGTAGATTTCATTCAGGGCTTCTATACTGCAAAGCCGCAGAAGGAGATCGTTCCCGATATACCCGACGCTGTCGCCGAGCAGATGCGTATGCTAAATATGTGCCGCCCCGAAATAAAAAAGGCCCGTGATTACATCGTCCACGACGGTTGCGAGGAGCATCTCGATATAGAAAAACTGCTGTCAGGCAGATACACAGGAGTTATAGTCGAAAACGCCACAGCACACCTTTACGCAAACGGCTGTGATGTTATGTCGTTTGTTATCAAGACCGCAGAAGGCTCAAAGTCACACATAATACTCGAAAACGCCAACATAAAAGGCGCTCTGCGCCAGTGCATACGTCTTGGTGAAAATTCCGACACCACGCTCGAAATAAAAGGGACCGATTTTCTCAGCTATGACGGAATATCCGTTCCCGGCTCATCAAAACTGCTTATAACCGGCAACGGCAATCTCTACATTGACTCCTACCGTAATGACGGCTGCTGTATCGGCAGCGGCTACAACGATACCTTCGGTGAGATTACGATAGATATTAACGGCAATGTTGAACTGCAGGCAAACGGCGACCACGGCATATGTATCGGCGGCGGCGTTTCCCCCTGTGGAACGCCCATAAAGCTGCTCAGCGGCAATATCAAAATGTCCTCCACCGGCAAGGATTGTATCGGTGCAGGCTCCTGTGACGGAAGCTGCGGCATAGAAACCGGCAACGCTACGATAGATATAAGCTGTTCGGGCAATAACGCACTCGCTGTCGGCTCTCTTTGCGGATATACCGATATAAAAGCAGACGGCACAACGTTCCTTATCCGCTCGCTCGGAGAACGTGCAGGCTGTATAGGTTCGCTGGCGGCACTTGACGGCAGCACTCCGTCAAGGATAAATATCAAAAACTCCACCCTTAATCTGTCGCTCAATGCGCTGTGCGGCTCGGCTGTAGGCTGCCGCAAAACAGCGTGCGACACCGTTATATCCGACTCCGACATCACCGTACACGTTGAAGGCGACGCTGTCGCAGGCATAGGAAGCGCAGAAGGAAAAGGCTCTCTGCTTATAAAGAACAGCGATATAAAATCAAGCTCATCCTCAGGCGTTTACTCGCTCGATATAGGTTTTATGAACAAAGGCTGTATCATAAACAACTCCACCATAAATTCTCATCTTATCAATGACCCGGATTATCACGAGCCGTCAAGACTTATGCAACAAAATTAACATTATCATTCTGTAAAAAACCGATTATTGAATCCGCACCGTTAAACATATCGCCATCACCGCCAAAAACATTATACTAACCGACAAGGTGTTAATATTTTCGTGACCTTATCAATGCAACTGCACTGACATTGACCCTTCCAAAACCGCACTATCCCACCCACTTTTCGTAGGGGAGTGGGCTTGCCCCTCCCGTTGCATCGACCCTCTCCATCCTCACAACCATTTTGAAAGAACATCCATCCTTCGCCCTGCACCATCACCCTTGCCTCTTTATGAACGCTCTGTTGGCTTTGCGTCCTGCAAAGCCTTTGGGCGTTCATTTCAGGCATCCTTGCCTTGCTTGCCCCTCCCGTTGCACCGACCATCTCCGTTCCCACAACCCTCTCAAGAGTACATCCGCCGTCTCGCCCCACACTAAAAGCTAACCTTCCCCTAAGCGCAACGTGCTTAAGGGAGGACTTTTTTGCATTTCAATATTAATATTCCCCACATTCACGCACTTATTTTTCGCATTTTCGTCCTTAAATGTCAAAATTGTTATACTTTTAAGAAGATTTTGTGAAATTTAGCACTCTCCTATTGACAGTGCTAAAAAGTGTGCTATAATGTAGTTGTACAAAGAAAGAGAGAGGGTCTCCGGAAGGTACAAGGGCAGCAAATGATCGGCACTGCGTTTAAAAGCACAGACCGCTTAGTAATGAATGGAGGAATGACATATGTTACCCGCAATTTTCAATGAAAACTTATTTGACAATTTCTTTAATGATGACTTCTATATGCCGTCGGTATTCGGCGGCAAGAACGATCCCCTTTACGGCAAGCACGCAAAGAACGTGATGAAGACGGATGTCCGTGAAACAGACAACAGCTACGAGCTTGACATTGACCTGCCGGGCTTCAAGAAAGAAGATGTATCGCTGAAGCTCGACAGCGGTTATCTTACGATCAGCGCCTCCAAGGGTCTTGAAAAGGACGAAAAGGAGAAGAAGGACGGCAAGTACATCAGACGTGAGCGTTACGAGGGTCAGTGCAGCAGGAGCTTCTATGTAGGCGAGAGCGTACAGGCAAAGGACGTAAACGCTAAGTTTGAGGACGGTATCCTGAAGATATCTGTTCCTAAAGCCGCACCTCAGGTCGAAACGGATAATGTTATCGCTATCGAATAAACGACAGCAGGCACACACATAGCAGTTACACGGTCGGATAATAAACCGACCGTCCGATATACGGAAGGAGAAATGACTTATGTTACCCGCAATTTTCAATGAAAACTTATTTGACAATTTCTTCGACGATGATTTTATGATGCCGTCAATGTTCGGCAAGAACGATCCCCTTTACGGCAAGCACGCAAAGAACGTGATGAAGACCGATGTCCGTGAAACAGACAACAGCTATGAGCTTGACATTGACCTGCCGGGCTTCAAGAAAGAAGATGTATCGCTGAAGCTTGACAGCGGCTATCTTACCATCAGCGCCTCCAAGGGTCTTGAAAAGGACGAAAAGGAGAAGAAGGACGGCAAGTACATCAGACGTGAGCGTTACGAGGGTCAGTGCAGCAGGAGCTTCTATGTAGGCGACGGCGTACAGGCAAAGGACGTAAACGCAAAGTTTGAAGACGGTATCTTAAAGGTATCCGTTCCGAAAGCCGCACCTCAGGTTGAAGGCAATAACGTGATTGCAATCGAATAATCCGACCTTCACCTTTGCAGACAACCGTGAATAACTGATTTATCGGCAGTGAGAAAAATCTCACTGCCGATATTTTTTTGAAAAATTTTATTAAACCTATTGATTTTGTAGGCTATCAGGTGTATAATATAAATCGGACTAAATCTGTCGTCTTTACCGCATCCCTTTACAGTGCGTTAAACGACATTTAGCATAAAGCAGGAAGAAAGGAACGATAGTATAAATGCTTAAAACAACGATATACCTTGACAATGCGGCTACCACAAAGATAAGCGATAACGTTCTCAACGCTATGCTGCCCTATCTTACGGAGGAATACGGCAATCCCTCCTCTATCTACACTCTCGGAAGAAATTCCGCAATAGCCGTAAACAAGGCAAGACATCAGGTCGCACAGGCGCTCGGCTGTGAGGACAGCGAGGTTTATTTCACAAGCTGCGGCAGTGAGAGCGACAACTGGGCGATAAAAAGCACCGCAAAAATGATGGCGCTAAAAGGCAAGAAGCACATAATCACTTCTGTATTCGAGCATCATGCGGTTCTGCACACAATGGATTCTCTGAAGAAGGAGGGCTTTGAAATAACCTACCTTCCCGTTTATTCAAACGGTATAGTTAAAGTCGAGGACGTAGCAAACGCAATCCGTCCCGATACAGCCCTTGTCACGATAATGTACGCCAACAACGAGATAGGCACGATACAGCCCATCGCCGAGATCGGCGAGCTGTGTAAGCAAAAGGGTGTCATCTTCCACACAGACGCAGTACAGGCTATCGGCAACGTCCACATCAACGTAAAAGAGCAGAATATAGATATGCTCTCCCTCAGCGGCCATAAGATACACGCACAGAAGGGTTGCGGTGTTCTTTATGTAAACAAGAAATACCGCCTTCCTCCCCTTATAGACGGAGGCGCTCAGGAAAGAGGCAGACGTGCCGGCACAGAAAACGTTCCTGCTATAGTAGGACTCGGCGTAGCTATAACAGATGCCGTAAACGGTATAGATTCCAAGAACGAAAAGCTGAAAAAATTCAGCGACAGAATATATAACGAGATAATGAAGATTGACCGTGTCCATTTAAACGGCGACAGAGAAAAGCGTATGCCGAGCAACCTGAACTTCTCGTTTGAGGGCGTAGAGGGCGAGAGCTTACTGCTCCAGCTTGATCTTCAGGGCATTGCGGCGTCGAGCGGTTCCGCCTGCACATCAGGCTCACTTGACCCCTCGCACGTTCTTCTGAGCATAGGACTTCCCCACGAGGTAGCGCACGGCTCACTGCGTATCTCAATGTCAGAGTACACGACCGAGGAGGAGATAGACAAACTGCTCGAGGTTCTCCCCGTTATTGTAAACAAGCTCAGAAGTATGTCGCCCCTGTGGGATCACATCGTCAAGGGCGAAACATTCAAAATAAAGTAAACATTGATTTATCAGAAAGGAAGTATTACTGATGATTTATTCTGAAAAGGTAATGGATCACTACGCCAACCCCAGAAATGTAGGCGAGATTGAAGATGCAAACGGTGTCGGCGAGGTCGGCAACGCAAAGTGCGGCGATATAATGAAAATGTACCTTAAGATTGAGGACAACACTATAAAGGATGTCAAGTTCAAGACATTCGGTTGCGGTGCGGCAATTGCCACAAGCTCCATCGCTACCGAGATGATAAAAGGCAAGCCCTTATCCGAAGCACTGAAGCTGACCAATAAAGCGGTTGTAGAAGCGCTTGACGGTCTGCCTCCGGCAAAGCTCCACTGCTCCGTACTTGCAGAGCAGGCTATCAAGGCGGCTATTGCCGACTACTACACAAGACAGGGAATCGACCCCACCCCCTTTGTAGGCGAAATAAAGGACGACCACTGCGACAGCTGTTGCGGTATATGACCATATTCTTATATTATAACAAACAGCCTTGCGAAACCCGCAAGGCTGTTTCAGATTGTCGAAAAACCGACTATTATCAAATCCGCACCGATAAACATATCGCCAACACCGCTGAAAACATTTTCCGTACCGACAAGGCGTTAATAATTTCGTGACCTTATCATTACAACTGCACTGACATTGACTCTTCAAAAAAAACGCACTATCCCTCGAAAATCGCCAACACCCTTGCCTTTAAATGAACGCTCTGTTTGTTTCGCACTATCCCTCGCCTCGCACCATGTCCTTGCCTCCCTTGTCAAAGGGAGGTGGCTTGACGGCAAGGCACAAGCCTTAACATTATTGCATTTACTTGCGATATGCCCACTTTATTTATATTGCATACTTTTCTGCCGTCAAGACGAAGGGATTGTCACGCCACCATCTCTCGCCCCGCACCAACCCTTTCCAAAACCGCACTACCCCACTAACTTTTCTTAATGCCAACATCTATATGCACTTATATGCTTTTACATTCGCACTATCACACGCCCTTTTCGTAGGGCGAGGGGCTCGCCCCTCCCGTTGCACCAAACCTCTCCATTCCCACAACCTTCTCAAAAGCACATCCACCGCCACGCCTCGCACTAAAATTGCTTTCCTTGCCAAAGGTGAGCTTCTTTTACTCGGCTTGACAGAGCCAACTATGGTATGGATTGTAATTGTTTAGCAGTTGTTTTCCTGATTGCTTTGGTTCTTTCCCTCGTTAATATTGACAAGTGTACCCACTCGAATAGCGAACCCGAGAAGTGCTGTCCGATAAACAGAACTATCGGTAGCTTATTATCATAGTCAAAGATGAATGATATAGCAGAAGCACATTAAACAAAAGACTTTTTCTGAAATCTTACAGCCTTGCGACACCCGCAAGGCTGTTTTTCATACCGTTAACACATCGCCCACTACCCTATAATCTTCTCCATCCACACCATATCATACTCCCTGCCGAATTTTTCGGCACATTTATGAAACTTTCCCACAAGCGTATACCCCTGCTTTTCGTGAAACCTGATGCTGTCGTGATTCAGATACTCATCGTCTTTATCCGTGCTTGCTATGCAGGCATACGCATTCCTTACCCCCATATCCGCAAGCCGTTTTTCAAGCTCCTTATATAACGCTGTCCCCGTACCGTGACGCTTTTCATTCACATCAACGTATATCGACGTTTCGGCAGAACGCTCATAAGCCGCCCTGTCCTTGAACACTCCGGCATATGCATATCCCATAATCCTTCCGTCACGCTCAGCCACTATGTAAGGATATTTCTTCAGCGTTTTTTCTATCCTCCGCCTGAAATCCTCTGCAGACGGCACATCAATCTCATACGTTACCGCCGTATTTATAATATAATAAGAATAAATACCGAGCAGTTCTTCTGCGTCAAAGGGCGTTGCCGTCCTTATTTCTATATCTGCCATCACTCCGCACTTCCTTAAAAACATATTAAAAGCAAAAGTGCCACAGCAATACCGCCGTGACACTTCATTGTGCTTTATCGGATTTTATAATGCCTCCGAGCCTTCTTCGGGAGATTCGATTATCTCGTCCTCCACTCCGCCCTCGGTAAAGGAAAAACTCTTCTTGTCCGCATCATCGTCAACATCGGAAATATCAACATCAACTCCGCTGTTTATCGACACTACCATATCCTTGAGATTGTTTATCTCGTTTTTGAAAGCCGTGCCTGTTGTAGCCGCCTTCTTCATAAGCTCTGCGCTCTTTTCCCTGCCTGCCGATACGATCTCGTTCACGCTCTTTGTGAGCTTTTCACTGCCCGTCTTTACTGCGCCCGTGCAGTAGACCGAAGCCTTGTGGAGCTTATCACTGCAGTTTTCCTTCATAGCCGCCACAGCCTCAGGATTTTTATCTATATATTTCTTAGCTAAAATATACCCCGTACCGACAGCCGCCGCAATACCGAAAAATATCATTGCCTTATTCATACTAAACATCCTTTCCGGGTAAAACCCCGTTTGCTTATACTCAGTATATACCATTTTTTACGAAAAGTAAAGCCTATTTTGTCGGATTTACTGCCTCAAGGCGATATATCGGAAATCCCTGCTCGGAAAATCTCTTTTCATACTCCGTCACAATATTTCCTTCAAATCCGCTGTTATGCAGATCAAGGCTGACATTCTTCAGCTTGAAGCCGCACTGCGACAGATTCTCTATTGAAAACTCGAACAGCTTCATATTGTCGGTTTTCTGATGTATCTCACCGCCCGGTATAAGTATGTGCTTATATATCTCAAGAAATACAGGGTGAGTAAGACGGTGCTTTTTATACGTTTCCTTAGGATAAGGACAGCTGAAATTAAGATAAATGCGTTCTACCGAATTTTCGGGGAAGAATTTTTCAAGATACTCCGCTTTACCCATAAGAAATTTCAGATTAGGCAGATTTTCCTTTACCGCAAGCTCCATAGCGCTGACTATTACGTTTCTTGCCATCTCCACCGCAATAAAATTAATATCCGGGTTACGCCTTGCCGCTTCAACCGCAAAGCCGCCCTTTCCGCAGCCTACCTCAAGATGAACAGGATTATCATTGCCGAATATCTCCCGCACATCAAGCGTTCTCTGCTGTGTTTCACCTCTTTGCTCTGCGGCATAATCCACAAGCCAGCCGAGATTCACGTTGCCGCAAGCGTCAAGACGTTCATCAAGGTATTTTTTTCTTCTCATTCTCATAAGTGTTACCGCCCTTATCTTGTTGCCGACAGCATAACGTAATACGTCTTGAAACGCACCTTGTCAACAATGTTTCTTGTTGTGTTGTCAAGCACCACGATATTCATTCCACGCTCATTGAGCGAGTAGTTCTTGTTGCCCATTTTGACAATCGATTCACCTGCGTCGCTGATTATCTGCGTCTTGTAACCCAGTACATCAATAACGCCTGTATCGATTCTGTCTTTCGACAGCTCCTCACGGACTACCTTGCCGCCTTCTATTATCGCAATATAACGCTGATTTTTCTGAGCCGTAAGCAGCTTTTCAAGCCCCAGCTCCTTTACAGCCGATAAAGCGCCGTCGTTATATCCGCCAGTCACATCTCCTCTTGCCGAGATTATGGCGGTGAAATTCTCGCCCTCCTTCAGCCTGTACATATAGTTAAGGAAATTATCCTCGCTTCTGAGGTTCGTATTCTTTTCATCCTTGCTTTCTTTTGAAAGCACAAATTCCGTATACTGCGGAACAATGCTCTTGTACGGCATAACTCCGTGGAAACCCTTCTCCGATACCGTAAGACCGAAATAGTTGTACCACAGATTAGCACCAACTACTACAGCAAGGAAAGCCGCAAATATCGTAACAGGACGTGTAACGAAGTTTACAAAACCGTTTCTTCTCTTTTTGAATACCCTGTTCTTCGGCATATATCTTTCGTCAGCATTAAACTGCTCTCCGAATACAGACGAATACTTCTTCTGCTTTTCGGGCTTTTTGTTTTCCACAGCTTCAACGGGCTTTGTCGCTATATCGCTGTCGCCGCCGTCCTCAGCCATGATCTCGGCTAAAATTCTCTGCTTTTCCTTTTCTATATCGCTAAGCTCAGCCTCCGCCTTTTCCGGTACGGGCTGTGAAACCGCTTTTTCCTTTTTGGGTTCGGTGCCGGCGTTATGTGCATATTTTTCGGGATGCTTGGAACGAATGACCTCATCTACCGTTTTATCGAATTCAACCACAGCGTCGGGATTTTTCCTGCGTGCAAGATAAGCCTTTGCACAGTTCATATAGTACCTTGCTATTGACGGTATGAACATTATCATCATAATGTACAGATACATCGAGAAACGCTCGATAACAAAGTGCTTTGTCGCTATAAACCATATAATAAAGTTGAATATCGCAAAGTTCGTGAACAGTGCCGATTCTTTCGGATATGCCTTTCCGTATCCCGTGAAATGTGCGATAAGCGCAAGTGCCGTGATTATCGCAGGCACTATAATATAAACAGGTGAATAGCCCTGCGTGATAAAGCTCAGCTCAAGATAGCCCTTGTACTGCGGAAGAAGCACAACCGCAAGCCGCAATATCGGCCACGAAAGCAGATATACAAGCGCTGTCAATATCGCATATATCGGTACGGTTATCTTTGTAGGCTTTATGAACGCCGCAATCAGATACAGCGGTATCAGCACTATTACTGTACTGTGGAACAGACACGCTAAGAAAATGAACAGCAGCACCATGAAATGATTGCGTTCCTTCATAAATCTGTAAGCACAGAGTATGATAGCAAATGCTATCGACTGACGGATAAAGCTCAGCGAGCAGTAGAAGAACGTCAGCGATATGAACATCATCGTTGACATCCATATATTTTCACTGTAACGGAATATCGCATACGCAGTAGGTATTAGTATCAGCAGTGCGTACACCGCATACATTATATTCACATCTGCGGTAAACATCGAGATCAGCTTTGTGACGATCGTAAAGCCCGGCTCATACCCGTAGTTGAATATCGAAAGTCCGGGTGCATTCTTGATATTCCAGAAAATATAGATGTACGAATAATAATCGTTTCCCAGTCCGTATCTGAATACGCTTATCAGATACATTGCTCCGAATGTCACGATAACATAACAGAGCTTCTTCACCACATTCGGCTTATGCTCGATGAGCGGATAAGCAAGCACAAGCACAAGTGCCATAAGTATAAGATATACTGCCATATTTTTTCCTTTCGCAATAAAAAAATAAAGCACCGCACAACTGCAAAGTTACCACCAAGCAGAAAATGCAGTGCATATTCATCAGATAATTATGTATTTTCCCTGTGTCACTACAGGCGCAACATCAAGCGTAAAATCAACTCCGCATGACATTCCTGCGGTTTTCAGCGTTTTCTCTACCGCCTCATACGCCATTTTCGGAGAATTGTTCTCCTGGCTTAAGTGACCGAGTATCAGACGGCTTGCACCTTTTGCGACAAGCTCCTTACAAAACTCAGCCGAGCAGCCGTTTGAAAGATGTCCGTGATCCCCCGAAATCCTCGTTTTGAGATACGGCGGATATTTCGGATTTCCCTTTAACAGCACAGGAGCGTAATTTGCCTCTATATATACCGTGTCGCTTCCGAGCAGATTATCCTTCACCTCATCGGTAACATAGCCTAAATCGGTACAGCAGGCGACCTTATGCTCGCCAAACTTCAGTGTGTACCCTACGCTTTCCGCAGCGTCGTGCGGTGTATGGAAAAAATCAATATCCATATCGACAGGTACGCTCTTTATTTCCGACAGCGGATGAATAACCGCCGTCTGCTCTACCAGCTTGTCAGAAAACAGCTTTCTTGCAGTGCCGTCCGATGCGTACACAGGAACAGACGTTCTTTTCGTTATCTGTCCGAGTGCTTTCGTGTGGTCTATATGCTCGTGCGTCACAAGCACAGCCTTCACCGCCTCAAACGGTATACCGCAGAGTGCCAGACCTTCCCTCAGCGCCTTGAAACTGCATCCTGCGTCAACAAGTACGCCGGAGGTGCTGTCACCGACAAAAACGCTGTTGCCCTTGCTTGAAGAGCATACAGGAACAACCTTTGCCATCAGAGTGCCTTTCTCATCTTTTCGTCATCGGGATAATAACGCTTTACTATATCAGCGCCAAGTGCCCTCAGCTTTATTTCCATATTTTCATATCCACGCTCAATATGGTGAATATCTTCGATTTCCGTAGTGCCCTGCGCCGCAAGTCCTGCAATGATAAGCGCCGCACCTGCTCTGAGGTCGCTAGCCTTTACCGGAGCGCCCGTAAGATGATCCACGCCTCTTACTACCGCTACCCTGCTGTCAACGGTAATATCCGCGCCCATTCTGCGAAGCTCGTCAACATACTTGAAACGTGTATCGAATATGCTCTCAGTTACCATGCTTGTACCGTTCGACATCGCCAGTAGCGTTGTCATCTGCGGCTGCATATCTGTAGGAAATCCCGGATGCGGAGAAGTCTTTATATCCGTACCCTCATAATGAGGTCTGCCGACTACCCTTACATTATCCGTATCGTCCTCTATCTCAACATAAACGCCTATCTTGCGCAGCTTTGCCGTAATAGGCTCAAGGTGCTTCGGTATAACATTCTTCAGCGTAATATCACCGCAGGTAGCCGCCGCAGCCACCATAAACGTTCCCGCTTCTATCTGGTCGGGGATGACCGAATACTCTGTGCCGTGAAGCTGTGAAACGCCCTTCACCTTGATAACGTCCGTACCTGCGCCCATAATATCCGCACCCATAGAGTTGAGGAAATTCGCAAGGTCCACTATATGAGGCTCCTTGGCGGCATTTTCAATTATCGTCAGCCCCTCTGCCTTTGCGCAGGCAAGAAGCGCATTTATCGTTCCTCCGACAGTCACCTTGTCGAAATATATCTGCGTACCGATAAGCCTGTCAGCCGAAAGGTCAACGATACCGTGCTTTATATCAGTCTTTGCACCGAGCGCCTCAAAGCACTTGATATGCTGATCGATAGGTCTGCTGCCAAGGTCGCACCCACCCGGTAGCGGCACGCTCGCCTTCTTGAATCTGCCAAGCAGCGCACCTAAAAAATAACTGCTTCCTCTTGTGGAGCGTGCAAGCTCATAAGGTACCGTTCCGTCCTTGATCCTTGACGTATCCACCTCTATCTTCGACTTACTCAGCCTTCTTATCTGCGCTCCCATACTCGAGAGTATCTCAAGAGCAACATCAACATCACTGATTGACGGTACATTTTCAAGTATGCACTTATCTTCTGCAAGTATCGCCGCAGGAATTATAGCTACCGCCGCATTTTTCGCTCCGCTTATCCGCACTTCGCCTCTCAGCGGAATGCCGCCTTTTATAATAAACTTTTCCAAAAGTCACACTTCCTCGATTCATTTAAAATATAGAATTCGATATAATAAAACGCCCTTTAAGGCTCTGTATCTCATAAAACAGTGCGTCGGAATGATATTTGGGTACACACCGACACAGTATAAAATTATTATAGCATATCTGCCGTAAAAATAAAAGCATTTTTTTCAGCCGCTTAACATTTCGTCATATTGCACTATATAGCCTGCGTTTTTATGGATTTTTTATACATATAGTTGTTTTGCAGTCTTAGCGGCTCAATGTCCGGACTTGTCGCCATACTTGTTGTACAGCTGTGTGCAGAACTGCTCGATTTCCTGTTCAAGCTCCTCTGCGCTGTCTGCGTCAAGCATCATACTTCTCAGCTTGCTGTAAAGCAGCTCTCCGCCCTCTTTTTCTTTTGTTTCGGGAGGAGTAACGTAAGACGAGGTCTTTGTCCGCTCACTCGGCAGAAATGGCTTCGGCTTGTCAACGTTAGTGACATAATGCGGCGAAATCTGGCTTGATCTCAGGTCATCAAGCGTGCTTTTTGCTTGCCTGCCGTATATCATCGCATAAAGACAGCCGCATTTATAAAGTGCCATTATCATCTGCGGTGACGGCGCTACGCCGAACAGCGTGGCAAGCGAAACAGTATAATCCTGCAGTTCCGCATATTGTTCGTAATCACCGAATCTCATAGTCAGGCTGTCGCTTTTCGCTATCACCGCCGCTATAGCCTCGCTGACAGCGTTTGTGTATTTGTTTGTCGGGCATATATCTATCGGACGGTAGTATTTCCTGCGGTATTCCGCCAGCATCCGTGCCATTTCCTGCGGACTTTTTCTGAAATCGTCAACAAAGCGTATCATCGAAACCTTGTCAAGCTCAAAATTCTTTTCAAACATTTCCGTGGCCCTCATATAGTCCGACCCGTGCAGACAAAGCTCCGATATAACCGGCCTTTCGATTTTCGGTATAAGGTCGGTCAGGTGTGCAGGCACGACAACATAGGCAAAATCGAACGAATTTATATACAGCAGGTCACGCACCGAGGTCATACGAAGTATTATCTTCGACATATCGCTTGCAGGCGGTATCATAATAAAGCTGTCTGTGGTCATTTCGATATAGCTTACCCCGAACTCGTGCAGTGCGTCCGTATAAGCCTTGATTGCCTCAGGCTTCACATCGCTTACAAACGATGAATCACACAAGCTGTTATCAATAATAGAAACCTTCATTCCTATATGCCTACCTTTCAAAAATAAACCGCATATCATTTTCATAATATTTTATCACAAAACGAAAAAAAATTCAATACCGACCGCCGCCTCTTGACATAATCACGTTAATATGGTACGATAATATGATAAAAAATGAAAGGGGTAACTACTTTGCTGGAATTTCAGGACGTAAAATGGCAGCTTCCAAGCGGAGAACCTATTATAAAAGGCATAACCTGTAAGCTTGACAGCAGGCTTACGGTAATTACAGGGCCAAACGGAGGCGGCAAGACCTCCCTCGCAAAGCTCATCGCAGGTGTGGAAAAATGCACATCTGGCAAGATTCTCCTTGACGGTACGGATATAACGGATATGGACATCACAGGCAGAGCAAAGCTGGGCATTGCCTACGCTTTTCAACAGCCGGTACGCTTCAAGGGTCTTACGGTAAGAGATCTTCTTGAGCTTTCCGCAGGAGAAAAGCTGGGTCACAACGAGCTTTGTGCGCTTCTCGGCAAGGTCGGTCTGTGTGCGGAGGAATATATCGACAGAGAGATGAGCGGCGCTTTATCGGGCGGCGAGGCAAAGCGTATAGAGATTGCGACCGTGCTTGCAAGAAACGTCAAGCTGTCGGTATTTGACGAACCGGAGGCAGGAATAGATCTCTGGAGCTTCTCAAGACTTGTGGAAACGTTTGAAGAAATACGCAACGGCACCGCAGGCTCGCTCGTTATAATATCACATCAGGAGCGTATTCTTTCGATTGCCGATGAAATAATAGTAGTCGCAGACGGCACAATACGCACGGCAGGACCCCGTGAGGAAGTCCTTCCGAAACTGCTCGGCGGAGAATACGCCTGCAGATGTCCCCAGAGAAACGGAGGCGGTTGTCAGTGAGCAATATAATGGACGTAAATTTCAACGGCACAACAGCCGAAATGCTTAAGATAATCTCCGATTATGACGAGGTATCGGGCTTTGCGGGCGCATACAATATCCGTGAGGACAGCAAGTGCGCCGGCAGAAGATCGTCGGAGAATATCACTATCGAATCAAAAGAGGACAAGCCGGGTATAAATATCCGTGTAAAGCCCTTTACTGTTGGTGAAACGGTATTCATTCCCGCCTGCGTTACCCACAGTGACGTTGACGACCTTGTTTATAACGATTTCTACATCGGAGAGGGCGCTGACGTTGTTGTAGTAGCAGGATGCGGCGTGCATAATGACGGCGAGGAGCAGGCTCGTCACAACGGCATTCACCGCTTCTTCCTTGAAAAAGGCGCAAGAGTGCTTTACAAGGAAAAGCATATCGGAACAGGCAAAGGCACAGGACTCAGAAAGATCGACCCCGTCACAGACTGCGTTCTTGACGAGGATTCATATCTTGAAATGGATACGATACAGCTCAGAGGTGTCGACAGAACAACAAGAAGCACTTCCGCCGTACTCGGCAAGGGTGCAAAGATAGTTGTCCGTGAGCGTATAATGACCGACGGTGACGAGGAGGCCGTAACAAAGTTCCATGTCGAGCTTAACGGCGAGGACAGCGGCGCAGACCTTGTTTCACGCTCTGTTGCAAGAGGAAATTCCCATCAGGCATTTTACTCCGTAGTCGAGGGCAACAACCGTTGCACAGGCCATTCCGCCTGTGATGCGATACTTGCGGATAACGGCAAGGTCGATGCACAGCCGGCTCTCAATGCGGCAAATGTTGATGCCGCACTTATTCACGAGGCGGCTATCGGCAAGATAGCAGGCGAACAGATATTAAAGCTCTGCTCGCTGGGTCTTACAAGAGAAGAAGCCGAAGAGAAAATAATCGAGGGCTTCCTGAAATAACCACGATATACAAAACCACCGTTGCATACCCGCAACGGTGGTTTTAGTCTGTCGATAAAACGATTACTATTAAAGCCCACGCAGTGAAATATTTCACCATCCCTTGCCCCTCATCAACCCTTCCAAAACCGCACTATCCCTCGCCTCGCACTAAACTTGCCTCCCTTGTCAAAGGTGAGGTGCTGTCGCCCGAAAAAAATTCGGGCGACTACCGGAGGGATTGCTCCCCATCCGCACCATCAATGAGATTTTCCGCACTATCCCTCAAAAATCGCCATCACCCTTGCCTTTAAATAAACGCTTTGCCGATTTCACAAAATCTAGCAAATCGCCACCACACTTGCCTCCCTTGTCAAAGGGAGGTGGATTGACGGCAAGACACAAGCCTTGATTTTATTGCTTTCTGCTTGCGATATGCCCACCCTTTTTATACTACAAACTCTTCTGCCGTCAAGACGGAGGGATTGCCTCCCGTTGCACCAACCCTCCCAAAACCGCACTATCCCTCAAAAATCGCCACCACCCTTGCCTTTAAATAAACGCTTTGCCGATTTCACAAAATCTAGCAAATCGCCACCACACTTGCCTCCCTTGTCAAAGGGAGGTGGATTGACGGCAAGACACAAGCCTTGATTTTATTGCTTTCTGCTTGCGATATGCCCACCCTTTTTATACTACAAACTCTTCTGCCGTCAAGACGGAGGGATTGCCTCCCGTTGCATCAACCCTCCCAAAACCGCACTATCCCTCTCGCTTTTCGTAGGGCGAGGGTCTGTGTGTGCTTGTATGGTTTTGCATCCGTGCAAAACTTAGGGCACACACGCTAAGGCATCCTTGCCTTGCTTGCCCCTCCCGTTGCACCGAACCTATCTATCCCCACGACCATTGCAAAAGAACGATAATCCCTTGCTCGCACCAACCCTTCTCAAAACCGCACTATCCCTCGAAAATCGCCAACACCCTTGCCTTTAAAATGAATGCTCTGGAAGTGCTATCTCGCAAAAAGAACTATCGGTAGCCTGCTATCATAGTCTAAGCTGAACTATATAACACAAGCACATAAAATATAAGACTTTTTCATCCTCTTATACGTTTTTGAAAATCAACCTTTTCGTCTGCGGAACACTCATCAATACAACCGCTCCGATAACAGTAAACACTATCTCCGGCAGCATATACGCCCCGTTATAAAGCAGGCTGTAAAGACAAGGCTCGTTTACGGTAAAGCCGTTCCACAGCTCTCCGAATGAGCCGAATATCAGCACTCCGCTTATATAATGGCACACAAGGCGCAGACCCATAGCCATAACGCTTCCGCCAATCACCCCAGACATTCCGTATTTTCTGAAAATTCCCGCAAGCCCCAGCACCGTAAATGCAAAAATATAGTCTATGAATATGCACGCTACAAGCGCCGCAGGAGTCAGCCCCCAGCCGAATAGCCCGTCCGCACAGCCCTGAATGAACTGTATCAGAGCAAACACAAACGATGCCGCAAGACCGTTTGCCACACCTCTTTTGATGCTGAAGACAATTATCGGTAGCATCGACAGCAGAGTGATCGATCCGCCCCACGGCAGATGAACGATCTTGACAAAGCTAAGCACGGTCGCAAGCGCAACCATCACCGCTCCCTCAACAAGTGTAAGTACCTTTTCGTTTTTCATTTGGAAAACCTCCGTTAAATAAATTTAACCGAATACCTGCTTTAACGTAAAAATTCCCCGGCTGAATACAGTCGGGGATAATAAAAGCTATAGAAATATCGTGAAATTCCTACGGCGGCATTATCCGCATCAGGTCAAGGGTCGAAGCCGAACTTCCTCTCAGCAAAAAGCTCCCCTATTCAGTCTTTTAAGGCAATACCGCACAAAGATTGTGTGCATATTGTGAAGTCAGATTTTTCGTCAGATTGTACAATGAGGACACAGCAAGGCTGACGCCTTGCAAGGACGAATTGTGCAAGATGACGGAAAATATGCAAACAAGATGCACACAAAATACAAAATATGGTCTTTGTGCGGTATTGCCTTAATATTGTACCACCGGTTTTCAAAAAAGTCAAGCGTCATCCTGCCACGTTTTTTCAAGGTACTTCACAGGCACGTTTTCCGTCAACCATACGCCGTTTTCAGACAGATAAAACACATATCCGTCCCTTGCCATCTCTCCGCTCTTTACACGGTATATAAACGGCTTGCCGTGTCGTATACCAACCTGCGTTGCGGTTTCGGTATCTCTTGACAGATGAACGTAAAGCCTTGTTTTGCGGATAATTCCGCCGCTGTCAATAGATTCGACAAATCTAGTCGCAGTGCCGTGATAAAGATATTCCGGCGGCACAGCAGCCTTCAGCCCTACGTCAACATTTACCGAATGACCCTGATTCGCTCTGATACGGTTTTTATCCTCGTTGAACGAATATCTCTGCTTGCTGTCGTTTTTCACGATTTCGCACAACCGCTCAAAGCTCACCGGCTCCATATTTTCGCTTATACATTTCAGAAGCATATCGACATCCGCCCAGCCCTGTTTGTCAAGTACAAGTCCTGCAATTTCGGGCTTATGCCTTAAGAGCAGTGCCATATATCTGCTGATTTCTGTATCTGTCATGATTCCACCTCCGTTTAAGTTGTTACTATAATTATACCATAAAATCAAGTCGGTGTAAACCGACACGGCGGCACGCCGTATTTTGCCGTCAGACAAAAGATTTATGGTAAAACGTTCTCGGACTGTTGCGTGAGCAACACCGCCTAAAACTGCTTCCGTACCGACAAGACATTAATATTTTCGTGAGTATATCAGCACAACTGCACTGACATTAATCTTTCGAAAACCGCACTACCCCTCGAAAAGCACCACCACACTTGCCTCCCTTGTCAAAGGGAGGTGGATTGACGGCAAGGCACAAGCCTTGATATTGTTGCTTTCTGTTTGTGACACGTCCGCCTTTTTTATCCACCAAATCTTTCTGCCGTCAAGACGGAGGGATTGCCTCCCGTTTCACCGAACCTCTCTATCCCCACGACCATTGCAAAAGAACGATAATCCCTCGCTCGCACCAACCCTTCCAAAACCGCACTATCCCTCGCCTCGCACTAAACTTGCCTCCCTTGTCAAAGGGAGGTGGATTGACGGCAAGACACAAACTGTTGCTTTGTTGCGTTTTACTTGCGATATGCCCACCCTTTTTATGCTACAAACTCTTCTGCCGTCAAGACGGAGGGATTGTCACTCCATCACCCCTTCCAAAACCGCACTATCACACTCGCTTTTCGTACTGCAATCGTCTGTGTGTGCTTATACGGTTTTGCATTTAAACTATCACATCTCGCTTTTCGTAGGGCGAGGGTCTGTGTGTGCTTGTATGGTTTTGCATCCGTGCAAAACTTAGGGCACACACGCTAAGGCATCCTTGCCTTGCTTGCCCCTCCCGTTGCACCGAACCTATATATCCCCACGACCACTGTAAAAGAACGATAACCCCTCGCTCGCACCAACCCTTCTCAAAACCACACTAATCCCTCGAAATTTGCCAACACCCTTGCCTTTAAATGAATGCTCCGGAAGTGCCATCTAACAAAAAAGAACTATCGGTAGCTTTCTATCATAGTCAGAACTGAACGATATAGCAGAAGTATATCAGACAAAAGATTTAATCATTTTTTCTGTCATGAAAAGCAAAACGGCCGGCATCTGCCGACCGTTCCAGACTGTCGAAAAACCTCTATCGTTGATAAAAATGGGGTCGCAGGGGCGAAGCCCCCGACAGGGTCTAGGGGCGGTAGCCCCAGTAATATAGCCCCTTTCCTGGGGAAAGGGGTTTGGGGATAGGGATTGAGAACAAGCACTTTTTTGAAAAAACATACTTTTTCTACAAGCTGAACGGCCGGCATCTGCCGACCGTTCCTTTATATTCCGTTATAATTACTTGCTTATAACTACGTTCAGACCCTCTGCACTTTCAACTGTGAAGTGCTTGTCTGTAGCTGTATGTGTAACAGTGATTGTATCGCCGTTTCTCTCAGCCATAACAGTAAGCTCGAGCTTAGCGTCCTTATCGTAGATCTTGCACTGAGTGTTCTTGCCGTCCTCAAGCTGATAGATAACGAGCTTTGCACCCTCTACATAGTCATATGCGAAGTTACGCTCAAAGTTACCGTAAGCGATTATGCTGTTGGGCTTAGCATACATACCCATTGAGAAGTAGTCGTACTTCTTGTCGTACCAGTTACCGCCCTCAAGAACTTCTCCTGTCTGAATATCGGTCCACTTGCCGCGAGGGAGATAGAACTGAGCAGTACCCTCCTCGTTGAATACGGGAGCGATAAGCAGGTTATCACCGAACATATACTGTCTGTCAAGAGGTAAGCAGGCAGGATCGTCGCTGTATTCCATAACCATAGCTCTCATCATAGGAACGCCCTTTTCGTGAGCCTTTACTGCGTTAGCGAACAGATACGGCATCAGGCGACCCTTGAGCTTTGTGAAGTGACGCAGAACGTCGCACGCTTCTTCGTCAAAGTTCCACGGTACTCTGTATGAGCTGTTGCCGTGAAGTCTTGAGTGTGAAGACATAAGGCCGAATGCAGACCATCTCTTGTATAAGTCGGGTGAGCCTGTAGCCTCAAAGCCCGAAATATCGTGGCTGAAGTAGCCAAAGCCTGATAAGCAGAGTGAAAGTCCTCCACGGAGTGTTTCAGCCATTGATTCGTACTGGCTGAAGCAGTCGCCGCCCCAGTGTACAGGGAACTGCTGACCGCCGACCGTAGCAGAACGTGCGAACAGACAAGCCTTGTCCTTGCCGTAGAATTCCTCAAGCACCTCAAATACGCACTTGTTGTAGAGATATGTGTAGTAGTTGTGCATTCTGTAAGGATCGGAGCCGTCGCTGTATACAACATCGGCTGTGGGTATTCTCTCACCGAAGTCCGTCTTGAATGCGTCAACGCCCATCTCGCACAGTGTTCTCAGCTTTGCCTTGTACCACTTGCAAGCCTCAGGATTCGTAAAGTCAACGATAGCCATACCGGGCTGCCACATATCGCACTGGAATACGCCGCCGTCCGTCTTCTTGATGAAGTAGCCGTTCTTTACGCCCTCGTCAAATAAGGAAGACTGCTGAGCGATATAGGGGTTAATCCATACGCAGATTTCAATTTTCTTTTCCTTAAGACGTGCGAGCATAGCCTTGGGATCGGGGAACATTCTCTTATCCCAGGTGAAGTCGCACCAGTTGAATTCCTTCATCCAGAAGCAGTCGAAGTGGAATACCTCCAGAGGAATATCACGTCTTGCCATTTCGTCTATGAAGAACGAAACTGTTTCCTCGTCATAGTTTGTAGTGAATGATGTTGTCAGCCACAGACCGAATGTATATGCAGGAGGAAGTGCAGGCTTACCTGTCAGCGTTGTGTAAACGCCGAGTACGTCTGCGATTGTCTTACCGCCCATTACGAAGTATTCCATTCTCTCGCCCTGAACGGAGAAAGCAACCTTTGAAACCGTTTCGCTTGCTACTTCAAATGTAACGTTCTCAGGGTGATTTACAAATACACCGTAGTTTCTTGATGATACATAGAAGGGGATTGACTTGTATGTCTGCTCAGAGCAGGTACCGCCGTCGTTGTTCCATACTTCTACCGTCTGACCGTTCTTTACGAATGTAGAGAACTTCTCGCCGAAGCCGTAGATGTTCTCGCCTACGGAAATGTTGAGCATCTCTCTTATTCTTGCAGGCTCGTCTGTAGATGCGTGTGCGTAGAAACGCTCCGCCTTTGTGCCTTCCATACGGTAGTCTGTGAGCCAGGGCTGTTCTTCGATATAAGAAGTTGTTCTCCAGCCTTCCTTTGTGAGCAGCTTTCCGTCATAGAAGTATTTTATATCCCACGCTCCGCCTGCCTTGCCGATTCTTACCGAGGTCTTGTTCGAAACAAGCTCCCAGTACTCGTCCTTCTCGTTTATAACAGGCTTGAAGTTTGTGTCCTCATATAATGTGAAGTCCGGACCCTTCTTTACAGCACCCTTGTAATGCTCAATCGTAACCTTGATTGAATCGGCAAGCGTAGATGTAAAGGTGATCTCAAGAACAGGACCGCCAAGCGTCATTCCTCTGTTACCGATCCACTGGTTAGTGGCATATACGGTTATCGAGTTGTCTGTAGCCTTTACCTCATAGATCTGAGTTGCATAGTTTACGTCGTAGCCCGACTTGTTCATCCAGAAACCGTCTGAATACTTCATAGATTATACCTTTCCTTTCAAAACGGCGGTCACGCTTCCGCCAAAATTTACTTTCCATACGGGTATGCCCCCGCTGCTTCTCGCTAAACGACCCTCTGCTCACGGCGCTTTGCGCACCGCACGCCTCACAAACTGTTATTGCATAATTTGTAACTTGCTATGTTTTTTTACAACCGTCACAGCCTTCACAGCTCATCGCAACCTGTCACAGCGTGCCTTGATTCATCACAGCTTTTCACGACCCATTTCAGCCTGCCTTGATTTATCACAGCTTATCATAACTTATCACAATCCGCAACGTTTTATCGCCGTTCGTGTAATCGTTTACCCGTTGCTTATTCTAACATATAAATTTACAAAAATCAAGGGGTTTTCGAAAAAATTTTTGAAATTATCAAAAGCCGCCTTTTAAAGCCTCCCAAACTGCATAATAAAGCACTTTTTATCATATACAAAGCCCACCGCCACAGGAGATCCCATAGCGGTGGGCTTTGATATTTAAAACTTACTCAGCCGTTTTAACCTTAACGCTTGCATACTCGCTGAACTCAGTCGTACTTCCCGTCTTTCTGAACGACTTTATTCTGAAAGAATAAGTAGTGCCCTTTGCAAGTCCCTTGACAGTAAACGTAAGCGTGGTATTATTCTTCGTAGTAGTAATTGCCGTCCACTTACCGCCCTTATACTGCTCGATAGAATAGCCGGTAGCCTTGTCATTCTTGCTCCAGTAAAGCTTCACCGCCGACTGTGAAACTGCGCTGCCCTTGAACGTAGCCACATTCGGTATCCTCGTCTTGCCTGCAATTCTCACATAATCGCTGTAAGCTGTAACACCGCCGGCAGTCTTATACGCCCTTATTCTGAACGAGTATGTAGTATCATTCTTAAGTCCCTTAACAGTAAATTTAAGCGTGGTATTATTCTTCGTAGTAGCGATTACCGTCCACTTACCGCCCTTGTACTGCTCGATAGAATAGCCTGTAGCCTTGTCATTCTTAGCCCACTCAAGAGTTATCCACGAGCCTGTTACCAATGTGACCTTGGCGTTCTTCACCGTACCTAAAAGCGTTGACGCTTTGACAGTCACATAGTCGCTGTAATTTGTCTTGCCGCCGTCATTCTTATATGCTTTTACACGGAATGAATACGGCGTGCATTCTGCAAGACCCTTGACAGTAAAGGTGAGAGTGTAATTGTTTTTTGTAACTGCGATCTGCGTCCACTTACCGCCCTTGTACTGCTCGATTATGTAGCCCGTAGCACCTGCATTTCTTGCCCAGTCCAGCTTTACTGCCGTAGCCGTAACGCCCTGCGCCTTAAGCCCCGTAACACCTGCAAGTTTTGTCTTTACCGCAAGTCTTGTGTAGTCACTGTAGGCCGTTCCCGCAAAGGCTCTTATCCTCAGGCTGTAGGTCGAGTTGCCCTTGAGAGAACCTACAGTACAGCTTGTAACACTGCTGTCGGAAGTCCTGAATACCTCGTTCCACTTTCCGCCCGTGTACAGTTCGACCGCATATCCGTCCGCACCGGAAACCTTATCCCATTTCAGCGTAGCAGAACCGCTCGTAACCTTATCTGCGTCAAAACCTGTCACAGCGTCAATCGTTGTAACCGAAACCGTTTCACAGATAAAGCCGTTGTCGTTTGCGTATTTTTCGCCCGCACTGTTCTTATAGCAGTATACCTTGAAACCGGCGGTCTTCGTATAACTCTCATTATATCCGAAAGCATGACTGCCTATGGCTGTAACGCTCTTGGGTATCTTCACGCTAAGCAGAGCCGTGCAGCCACAAAACGCCTCCTCGCCGATGGTTGTAACGCCCTCCGGTATGGTTACGTCAGTAAGCGTTTTACAGCCGTAAAAAGCACTCTCGTCGATTACCGTCACACTTTTCGGTATTATCACTTTTGTGAGCGCTTCACAACCCATAAACGAACATCTGTCTATGCTCGTAACGCCGTTCGGTATGCTTATATCCGTAAGCCCTTTGCAGAATCTGAAAGTATAACTGTTTATCTTCCCAAGATTCTTCGGCAGCTTGACGCTTGTCAGATTACTGCACCAATAGAATGCGTCATCTCCGATGCTCGTAACGCTGTCAGCTATCGTTATACTCTTCAGCAAATAACAGCTTGCAAATGCACTCTTGCCTATGCTCGTAACACCGTCGGATATTGTCACGCTTAAAAGCTCGGTACAATTGCTGAATGCGCCTTCCCCGACAGTTTTCACATTTCCGGGTATAGTGACATCAGTCAGCTTTTTACATAAGCTGAACGCACCAAGTCCGATGCTTGTTATGTTTTCCGGAATAGTCAGGCTTTCGAGAGAACTGCAGGAGAGAAACGCTCTCATTTCGATTGTTTTAATACCCTTCGGTATATGCACGCTCTTAAGCGAACTACAGCTTCTGAATGCGTATTCTCCCAAATATGTAACTGTGTCCGGTATTTTTACGTTCACGATAGCGTCACAATCCGAAAACGCCCAATCTCCTATGCTCGTCACACTGTCCGGTATGGTTACATCAGTAAGCGTTGTACAGCTTGCAAATGCCATTCTTCCTATTCCGGTCACCTTTTTTCCGTCAATTTCAGACGGTATGACCAACGCACTTGCACTGCCCTTATATTTTGTTATTTCGGCTGTATCACCCGAAACGCTGTACTCAAAATCTCCGTACACTTCTGCCCCCGCATTGACAGCAATGCTCTCCCTTATGACAGGAAGCGCTTCTCCGAACGGCGTAGCGAAAACGCCGACCGCCATTGCCGCCGCCACAAATCCGCTTGCTAATTTTCTGTATTTCATATCAAGCCCTCCTTGAATTGTAAAGAATAACGAAAAGCTGCCGCACCCCTGCACTACACTTTCCCTATATAATAGAGTATAACTCTTTCGGCAAAGTTACAATACCCAAAAGGGTAAAATTTAGCCCACCGCCACAGGAAATCCCGTAGCGGTGGGCTTTGATATTTAAAACTTACTCAGCCGTATTAACCTTAACGCTTGCATACTCACTGCTCTTGTCCGCACCGTCAACCGTTTTGACAGATTTGATGCGGAACGTATATGCCGTACCCTTTGCAAGCCCCTCAACCGTGATTTCGGTAATATCATTATCCACAGCCTTGATTTCAGTCCACCGTCCACCCTTATACTGCTCGATAACCTAGCCTGTAGCCTTGTCATTCTTGCTCCAGTCAAGCTTTACCTCACTTGCAGAAACCGCAGAACCAGTAAACTTTGCAACATTCGGTATATCAGTTGTTCCTACTATTCTTACATAACTGCCGAATGGTTTTTATATCTCAACTCCCGTAGGCAAGTACAATCCTGACCGGGCTATCGCTTCTATGAAAGCGAGGTAAAGCACATATATTTCATACCTGAAACCAAAGGCTCGATGTCTACGATGCAGCTTCGTGATATTGAAAAAGGTAAGACACACTGTGCGAGAGAGCATTTTACGGCTGTCAGCAATTATAATGTTGTTTATGATGTTGTGGACAGCTATCAGTCCCTGCTTAATATCGTGACAAAATAAGCATAACACGGGGCGGTGTCACCGCCCTTGCAATGTACGTTTTCCCGGTGCAACTTGTAGGCTTTACAGCTGATTTGTATATGCGCACAATTCATTTTGAATAGGAATTGTGCGTAATGCAAAAATGTAATTGCCGGCTTGACTTGATGTTGTCCCAAAAGGTATAATAGATAGCAGGAGAAATGTTACCACTTGGATAATGGTTCTTTTGGCTGAATTTTTCAGAAAGGATAGTGATTTGGTATTGTTTTGACGGAATCCCTGAAAACAGCGTTGTTGCAATCGGTACGGTCGGCGGAAGTCCCCGTAAGCTCGAAGATCGTGAACGCTTTGAGGAAGGGCTGAAAGAGTTAGTAAGACGGCTTCATCCTCATACGATTATCGTGTACGGCTCGGCTAATTACAAGTGCTTCAAAGAGCTTGAAGAACAGGGCATAACGATTCTTGCCTATCCCAGCAAGACAAACAAGGCGTTTGCAGGGAGGGTTAAGAAATGAGTAAGGGTTATAGCGGTATGTTCAACGGTACTAAGGGGAGCCGTGTCGCCTTTGGTAGTACCGATTACATGAAGCCCACTGATGATTTCAGCAGATATATTAAAAGGCGAAAAGATGCTGACGCAAACGGCTTCTATGATATTATAGCTCACGGGAATCCTATAAGTATCGAAATTCAGCATAATGGTCAAACATTACTATTGACCATAGAATTGCTGCAAGATTATTTAAGCAGGATAAGCAGTATAAAGGACAAGCAATACGTTTGTTATCATGTAGCACCGGTAAACTTGATACCGGCTTTGCCCAGAACTTAGCCAACAAATTGAATGTTCCTGTACAAGCACCTACTGATATCCTATGGGCAACACCAAGAGGAACATATTATGTTACATCAGGTAAGACTGTAAATGGGAGACTTGTCCAAGATCGTAGTGCGCCCGGTACATTCAGAACATTTTATCCCAAAAGGAGGAAGAAAATATGATTTGCGAAAACTGCGGAGCAGAGATGAGATTTAAGCAGGTCGGTCATTCCATTAGTTGGATATGTGATAATTGCGGTGAGGCTGTTGCTTCAACTTGCTTTGAACCGTATGAAACGGATTTAACCGTGTATCATATTCTGCTTTCATCTCCGTTTAAGGCGAATACTAATATGTTGAAATTGGTTTCAGAGATTGCCTGTTGCAACTATATTGAAGCCAAAAAGATGATTGAAAAAGCTCCTGTTGAGATTTTCAGTGGTAAAGCTATCGACATTATGGAGATAAAGGAAAAGCTCAAAGCAGCAAGCATTGATTTCAAGATTGAACCGGAGTTCCCTTATTAAAAGATAGATATGGGAGTGCTAGCACTATATCAGCACTCCTGAATATCGGAGATTTTAATGATGAGTTTACCAAAATTCTGAGAAGTGTTATATCAATTCTGCAATAAGCCTAATATTACAAGAATATACGTTGACTATGATTGTATAGCATCAAAGGATGGTGACATGCTGAATAGCTGAATGAGCGGATGTCCTGAATGCGGTGGTGTCATTTTTGTTATTGACGGAATGCATGAAGGTGTTGACTGGGAAAGCTGTGAACTGATATCAGGTTTTACGATTCATTAAATTTTATTTCAACATACAAAAGCGGACTGCTCAAAATTGCAGTCCGCTCCGACAAAATTAACACACAAAACAGCAAATTGCGTTTGAAATAATAAATATATTAATATCATTATAAATAGTACGATATATATTAAAATGCTACTGCATCTCCCCACCTTCCCCTCAATTCTCAAATTCATCATAATTCATCAACCTGCGCATATTCTGTCTGTTCTGCCAAAACCCCTTGGTAATGCAGAAAAACGCAGTTTTTTATCGTAATCGAATCATCACCTTGATATTTCCATTCACGGAAATTATTTTCAAAGCATATACTACTCTTGTATCAGCCATAATATGCCATGAATTTACATAATGAGGTGATTTTTAATGTGTGGAATAGCAGGTTGGATAGATTGCCGCAGGCTGTGCGACAGCGCCGCAATAATGCGTAGAATGGCTCAGACAATGGTTCCGAGAGGCCCCGACAGCGGCGGCTTCTACACCGATGATAACTGCGCCCTCGCCCACCGCCGCCTTAGCGTCATAGACCCCGCCCGAAGTGCCCAGCCGATGACCCGTAAAACCGCCCTCGACAGCTACACTATCGTCTATAACGGCGAGCTTTACAACACCGCCGAAATCCGCTCTGAGCTTGAATCTACGGGCATTTCGTTCACCTCCTCCGGCGACACGGAGGTACTGCTCTGGGCATACATCACCTGGGGCGAGGCCTGCCTCGACAAGCTCAACGGAATCTACGCCTTTGCCGTGTGGCAGGAAAAGGAAAAACAGCTCTTTCTTGCCCGTGACAGAATCGGTGTGAAGCCGCTGTTTTACTACGAATACGCAGGCGGCCTTATCTTTGCGTCCGAGATAAAAACGCTCCTCGCCCACCCTATGATAGAGCCGGTGGTCGACCGTGACGGCATCGCCCAGATAATGCTCTTAGGCCCTGCGAGAAAGCCGGGAAGCGGCATCTTCAAAGGGATCAGGGAGCTTCGCCCTGCCGAGTGCGCAATGTACTGCCGATGCGGCCTCAGAAAGCGCACCTACTGGTCGCTCCACGCCCTTCCCCATAAGGAAACCGCCGAGGAAACCGAACAGCACATAGCCTACCTCCTGACCGATGCCATAAAGCGCCAGCTTGTCAGCGATGTTCCGCTTTGCACAATGCTTTCGGGCGGTCTTGACAGCAGTATCATAAGCGCCGTTGCCGCCAAAGAATTTGAACAAAACGGCAGACAGCTCACCACCTATTCTATCGACTACAAGGACAACGAAAAGAACTTCCACAGCAGTAAATTCCAGCCTGATATGGACGCACCGTGGATACGGAAAATGTCAGCGTTCATCGGCTCTAAGCACATCAATGTCGAGGTCGATACGCCCGCTCTGACCGACGCTCTGGAGCTGTCAACCTACGCCCGTGACCTGCCCGGAATGGCAGACGTGGACAGCTCTCTGTACCTGTTCTGCAAGGCTATCAAGGGCAATTTCACCGTTGCTCTCAGCGGCGAGTGCGCAGATGAAATCTTCGGCGGCTATCCGTGGTATCACAACGAGGAAATTCTCTACAAACCGGGCTTCCCGTGGGCTTGCTCGACCGCATCCCGTGCGGATCTGCTCTGCGACGGGATACTGGGCGACATTGACCCGAATGATTATGTCAACTTCTGCTGTAACGAAACGCTTAAGAACACCGAATATCTCGACACCGACAGCCGCAAGGACAGACGTATGCGTGAGATGTTCATGCTGAACTTCTATTGGTTTATGCAATGCCTGCTTGACCGCAAGGACAGGATGAGTATGGCTCACGGGCTTGAGGTAAGGGTGCCGTTCTGCGACCATAGGATTGCCCGTTACGCTTTCAATATTCCGTGGGAGATAAAGGCGGCAGGAGGCAGGGAGAAAGGCATTGTCCGCCGTGCGATGAAAGGCATGCTGCCCGATGATGTGCTTTGGCGCAAGAAATCGCCGTATCCAAAGACCCACAATCCGACCTATCTTGCCGAGGTCATCCGCAGGATGAAGGCAGTGCTTGCCGACAAGGATTGCCGCCTCACCGAAATCGTCAGCCGTGAAAAGCTGTTACGGCTGTGCGACGATCCGACACTGTTTGAGGGCAACTGGTACGGTCAGCTTATGACCTCGCCGCAGATTTTCGCCTACCTCTTGCAGATAGAATATTGGCTCAGGCGGTATGATGTGAGAATTGACAGGCAATAGGCATAGAAAACGGGTATCGGCATTTTACCGATGACCGTTTCAGACTGTCGATAAACCTATATAATTTTTGAAAATGGGGTCGCAGGGGCGTAGCCCCTGACAGGGTCTAGGGGCGGTAGCCCCAGTAAAATCCCCCTTTCCTGGGGAAAGGGGGCAGGGGGATAGGGGTAGTGAGTTAGAAGTCTGTTTTTTATAAAATAGAGTGGATTCCATATCACTATAAGAATGCTTTGTTGGCTTTGCGACCACAATTGCAGGGAAGCAAAACAAACAGAGCGTTCATTTAAAGGCAAGGGTGATAGTGCGAGGCGAGGCGGTTGATGTGCTTTTTGAGAGGGTTGTGGGAATGGAGAGGTTGGTGGGTGTAAAGCAATCCCTCCGGTAGTCGCCCAAATTTTTTCGGGCGACAGCACCTCACCTTTGACAAGGGAGGCAAGTGTGATGGTGCAAAGCAAGGGATAGTGCGGTTTTGGGAGGGTTGGTGCGGGGCGAGGGATTATTGTCCTTTTACAATGGTTGTGAGAAGGGCTATATTCGGTGCGACGATCCGACACTGTTTGAGGGCAACTGGTACGGTCAGCTTATGACCTCGCCGCAGATTTTCGCATATCTCTTGCAGATAGAATACTGGCTCAGGCGGTATGACGTGAGGCTCGACAGGCAATAAGCATAGAAAACGGGTATCGGCATTTTACCGATACCCGTTATATTTTACTTCTTTGTTCGGACTGTCAACAATATCTGCCGATTTTCTCAAGAACGGCAATAAACCGCTTGTCATCACGGATAGCGTTATATCTGTCCGCCTGCATTTTATCGTACAATTCCTTGCAGTCCGTGAAATCGTAATTCTTGATAGTATTGAACGGACCGTATTCGAGATTGTTTACAAGCAGAGATGTGTGCCGTGCATTTTCGGGTAGCGTATCTGACATTACAGCAAATTGAGCCGCTTTTTCAAGACTTGATAACGCGAGCTCATAATCGCCCTCAGACATAGCCAGATCAGCAATATACCTATGCGTAATTGACACTGTACCGCTGTAATTAAGATAATCGCCGTCATCAAATACAAGTTCAAGAATCGCAAGCGCCTTTTTCATTATTTCTATTCTTTCCGCATCGGACATAGTTTCATTCCTGTATCCGAGGTCAGCCAGATTTATTAACGCACACCAAAATATACTTGTATACCACTTTATTGCACGTTTCAGATGTGTTTTCTGCTGTTCTCCCTCATATAAATCCCCGAGAACTACTGTATCGGTACATCCTATATTGGGAAGCTTCTTAGCGTATTCAATCGCCTTTTCCTTTTCTCCGAGACTTGAATAGATATAGCAAAGCTGCTGAGTTGTTTGGTTAATAATCGCACCGTCTGTGCAATGCGATAAAATACGATTTCCTATTTCGGCAGCCTCACGATTGAAGCTGATTTTTTCTTCTTCGGACAATCCCCGACCGTCTTTGTATTCACAGAATGCCAGTTGATTGACAAGCCTGAATTGAAGCTCATAATTTGTAGGATAGATTTTTACCGCATCACGCAGCAGCAGAATATTCTCATAGATCAAGCCCTTTGAGCCATTCTCTTCAAGCTGTCCGAGCAATTCTTTTAGCTGTTCCTCGCTCCTCCAATTCTCCATTCCCATAAGCTCGTCAAGAGTAATTTCAAAGTAGCTCGCAATAGTCGGCAATAGCGTTATATCGGGATAAGTCGTTCCGTTCTCCCAGCGGCTCACTGCCTGTGCCGACACACCTAGAACATCAGCAAGCTGTTCCTGTGTAAGCTCACGCTGTAATCGGAATTTCTTTAGGTTTTCGCCAAGTTTAAGCCCTGGATTTAGCATAGTGTTTTCCTCCGTACTGTTCATTTGGAGCTCCTGCTATAATAATATTCGATTTCAGCAGATTTGTCTATAGCTCGTTTGTTGAGAAGAATTCAACTATAGTGAGAGTGATTGCCGGATGCTTACCGAACTTTGTTGATATATTATGAAGTCTAAAGCGCTTTAAATTTATACACATATAAGCTGAACCTAAGTCATATGGAATAAACCGTTCCGCAAATTCTATTACCGACTTTATTTGATTATATCTCCGGTTATCCTCTCCGTTTGTTCCCTCGATTATATCAATGATTCTTTCGTTTTGCATAAAAGTCAGTTTCCAGTGGTATCCGTCAATAAGTGCTTTACCGTGATTATCGGAATCATAGCAAAACAATTCAGAAGCCGCCGGGTTAATAATATGACCTGCCGTTTCTTTATTTATCCGAAACAGAATGTCATCATTGCTTTGGAACAAATCTCTGTATTCAATAAGACCGTTTCTGTGAATACACACTCTGTACCGTTTGTCATAAGCCGCCTCATTGTATATTTCGAGACGGTTCACCATTCTGAGTAACATATGACGTTTACGTCTTGACTCGTAATTGCTCATTATACGCTTTCTGAATTCAGCCGGAACAGGAACATTGTATTTGTCTACATAATTTGTAAAAACATCAGGCCAGTAGTACAGCCCATCCGAATAGATGTTTCCGTAACCGATAATTTCGTCGGGATTTATAATGTCACGCTCTGTACCGGGACAGCTTTAGTTTGTAGAAAAAGTCTGTTTTTTATAAAATAGAGTGGATTCCATATCCCTATAAGAATGCTTTGTTGGCTTTGCGACTACAATTGCAGGGAGGCAAAGCCTTTGACATTCATTTCAGGCATCCTTGCCTTAGCGTGTGTGCCCAAAGTTTTAAGCATGGATGCTTAAAGTCAGCCACACTTAGTCGCTGCAGGACGCAGCGACGCTGATGGCTGACGAGGCACGGATGCGAAACCAAAAAAGCGCACACAGACCCTCACCCTACGAAAAGCGAGGGTGATAGTGCGAATGTAAAGCCATATAACACACATAGACGCTCACGCTACGAAAAGCGAGGGTGATAGTGCGGTTTTGTAAGGTTATGCGGGGCGAAGGGTTGTTGTCCTTTTGCAACGGTTGTGGGAATGGAAAGGTTCGGTGCAACGGGAGGGGCAAGCAAGGCAAGTGATAAGTGTTCTTTTGCAAAGGTTGTAGAAATGGAGAGGGTCGATGCAACGGGAGGAGCTAGCAAGGCAAGGATGCCTTAGCGTGTGTGCCCAAAGTTTCGCAAGGATGCGAAACAAATAAAGCACACACAGCCCATCACCCTACGAAAAGTGGGCGGGATAGTGCGGTTTTGGAAAGGTTAGGGCGGGGCGTAAGATATTGAAATTGATAGAAGTGCTATCATAAAAGCTTCTAAGGCATTAACAATCCCCACCGTCACGGCTCGGAATAGTTTCAGAATCGTAAAAGCAGGACTATCTGAATACTGTACAGCAAGCCATAAAATTTTATCAGCCGTGCCACCTCCCCTTTTTCGAGGGCGGGCATGGATGCCCGAAGTTGAACGCCCAAAGGCTTTAAGCACGGATGCTTACAAGTGGTCGCAAAAAGTCGGTGCAGGACGCACC